>ENA-OYZO01000528-OYZO01000528.1-human-gut-metagenome-genome-assembly--contig:-NODE-528-length-16029-cov-7.017904_pt1 | contig 16029 bp, 2 predicted proteins | sample MGYA00243293_ERZ653481 | MGnify/ENA primary metagenome ERZ653481 (study PRJEB26926, sample SAMN06165094) | human gut metagenome | biome: ENVO:00009003; feature: ENVO:2100002; material: ENVO:00002003... | reverse complement strand
GAAAAAAAGTTCGTCATATTTGATAAATGTACAAGCTGAAATTTGGGCATATCACGACTTGAAAAAAAATCAAAACTCTGCTATGATTATATCAGAGCTAAGATCGAAACAATGTTCTGGCTGAATTACAGGAAAAACGGTCTGCTTCCGTTTCCCCTGTTTGCGTTTTTCAAAATAAAAATAAACTATTAGGAGGATTGCATCAATGGCAAGTTTATCATTGAGACACATGTACAAAATTTACCCGGGCAATGTTACTGCGGTAAAGGATGTTAATATTGAAATTAAGGATAAGGAATTTATCGTTTTGGTTGGCCCTTCCGGATGTGGTAAGTCCACAACCCTGCGTATGATCGCTGGTCTGGAAGAAATCTCTAAGGGCGAACTGTACATCGGCGACCGTCTGGTAAATGATATCGCTCCGAAGGACAGAGATATCGCAATGGTATTCCAGAACTACGCTCTGTATCCGCACATGACCGTTTATGAGAACATGGCATTCGGTCTGAAGCTGAGAAAAGTTCCGAAGGATGAAATCGACCGCAAGGTAAAGGAAGCTGCAAAGATCCTCGACCTGAGCCACCTGCTCGACCGGAAGCCGAAGGCAATGTCCGGTGGTCAGAGACAGCGTGTTGCTATGGGTCGTGCAATCGTCCGGAATCCGCAGGTCTTCCTGCTGGACGAACCGCTTTCTAACTTGGACGCAAAACTGCGTGCACAGATGAGAACTGAAATCTCTAAGATCCACAAGAAGTTGGGTACAACCTTTATTTACGTTACCCATGACCAGACCGAAGCTATGACCCTTGGTGATCGGATCGTTGTTATGAAGGATGGTATCATTCAGCAGATCGATACACCGCAGAACCTGTATGAAAGACCGGGCAACAAGTTTGTTGCTGGATTCCTGGGTTCTCCGCAGATGAACTTCATCGATGGTGTTCTGAAGAAGAAGAACAACGGCTATTGCGTACAGTTCGCAAAGAAGTACGAATTGGCTGTTCCGGCTGCAAAGGAAGACAAGAAGCTTGCAAACTATGTGGATAAGGAAGTTATCCTGGGTATCCGTCCGGAAGCAATCCACGATGACGAAATGTTCCTGTCTACTGCAACCACTGGTGTCATTGAATGTGATGTAGACATCACCGAAATGATGGGTGCTGAAAACTTCCTGTATCTGGATTGCCAGGGTACTCCGCTGACTGCTCGTGTTGACCCACGGTCTACTGCAAAGCAGGGCGACAAGAACCTGAGAGTTGCTTTGGATCCGAACAGAATGCACCTGTTCGACAAGGAAACCGAAGAAACCATTATCAACTAATTGGAATCCGCAATTTCCCCTTAAATAAAATTTGTTCGTGAAAAAATCGGCTCTGTCTGCAAGTGGACAGAGCCGATTTTTGTTTCCAAAAATGGTTAGAAGCAACAAATCTGTGATGAATACAAAGAGAAATTTATGAGATTTCAAATCAAGAACAATTTATTTGAATAAAATAAGAAATTTATTCTATTTTTCAGAAAATCTAACAGAAATAGAAATGGATACTGTTGTATGGACTTAGAAGAAATGCAAAAAAATTGAAAGTGTGGTAAAAAAATTGTAGAATGGTTGAATTTTAAAATGGAGTATGCTATAATAAAGCTGTATGTCTAAAGCCCGATTTACACCTTTGGTGTGCCGGAAAAATGTGGGCTTTGGAAGATACAAAATCTGAAAAACTGTGTTGCAGAAATATGGAAAGGAGAGAAACCGCTATGACACAGGGCGGGAAAAAGATGGAAGAAATCCGAAAAACATCATGCATCAAGCGTGTGATCAGTATGCTGCTTGCTGTTTTGATGATTCTGGTGAGTGTTCCGATAAGTTCACTGACGGCCTCCGCTGGGAACAATCCTCCGGGATACGGTGGTGACTGGGGGCGTCCAGGCGAGGGACAAACACCGGATGTTATGACGAATGTTCGTGCGGAATTTACAGATACTTCTTATCATGGAACATCGGAACAGGAATCCGGTGAACTATTTTATCTGTATCTATCTTTAGCGGGCAACAATGTCAATCACTGGGGTCATAGTACGACTTACAGAATTGATATTCCGGAAAACCTTTTGCTTCCTGACTTCCCAGGGCAAGGCCTGCGGGATGGAGCAAAGTATAGTGGCTTTACCATGCATGTGGAAGGTAACAGCCGGTATTTGACCTATGACATTGCAAATGGTCAGACAAAGGCAATCTATTTGAAAGCAAAGTTTGCAAACGGGAAAACCCCGAATGGAGAACAGGCAACCGTAAAAATTACGGCGAGCGGCTCCGGACAGTCGAAAACTTCGACCGTTACAGCAAAATCAAAGATTGCTTGGGATGACAGCAAGTCTGCTGGTCGGGATACGATTTCCCTGTCGCAGTTGAGCGGCAACAATGAAATCCCATATACCTTGAAAGCATATCCAAACTATACCTCAACCAAAAAAGGTGAATGGTGGGTTGGTGCAGTTGAGATGACAGACGTTATCACACTGCCGGATGGCTTGACGTTTCAGAGTGGTGCAAATACAGGCAATATTCAGGACTATTTGACGCTGCCGAATGATGTCGAAATCACATCGGCTTCGGCAAGCGGAAACACCTTGAGCGTAACATGGGTGAAGAAAAGCACAAACACCGATGCAGAAATGGCACCGTATACGGTGAACGCTGCACTGAAAACGAACATGATTGAAGTTGGCAATTTCACTTCCGGCAAAATTCACAACGACTTGACCGTTCGGGTTCAGGGTGTTAATTCCACCAATCAATGGGAAACCCTGCCGAAGAAGTCCGCAGATGTTGCAATCTTAACACCGGCACCGGCAAAAATTGATTTGAGTAAAAGTGTAGAAGCAACTGCTGGCGACGATGCTGCTTCTGATGCAAAGTATAAGGGCTATCTGGTTTGCGGCGAATATGTACTGTTTAAAGTGGAAGCAACGAACATCGGCGAAACCGCAAAGAGCGGCACGCTGACACTGACAGACGTTGTTCCGGCTGGCTTAACACCAGTATCCGGCGTTTCTATCACTTCAAAATCTGAAAAATATGAAACGGATGGTACAATCAGCGGACAAACTGTTACTTGGACAAAGGAAGGACTTGGTGTCAACGAAACCTTTACAGGCTATGTAGTCTGCAAGGTAAATGACGGTATCAGCCCGTCTGTACAGTCCGTCCGGAACGCTGTTTATCTCGGCACACCGGAACAGTATGAATCGGTTGCAGCGGCTTATGTCAATATCAAAAAGCCGTCCTCCAGCTTCTCGATTGCAAAATCGGTTGATAAGTCCATTTATTCTGTAGGGGATACGTTGAAGTATACGATTACGGTTTCCAATACAGGTGAAAAGGACATCACATTCAGCAGCTTGACCGATACCTTTAACGATGAAACGAATCTGGAGATTGACAAGTCCAACTTGCCGACTGGCTCTTTTGAGTTAGCAGTTGGAGAAACAAAGACATTCGAGATTCCGGTTACCGTAAAGGAAGGCAAGACTGGTGACATCACCAACACAGCAACTGCAACACCGGAAGGCGGCACGCCGCAGTCCGCATCTGCAACGGCTTCTCAGAACGCATTCAGCTTTGGCGATGGACAGTTCACTAAGAATGTCAGCAGTACGGTTGCCATTGCTAAGGGTTCGATTACTTACACGCTGAAGTACTATAATAATAGTCGTTATTCTGGTAAGTATACCGAAAATGATGCACTGACATTTACAGATGACTTTGCACAGTTGAATGGTCTGACTGTAACCAACGTAAAGCTGAACGGGAAAGACCAGGTTTTAAGCAAGGTTCTGGATAAGAATAACAAGGTTACAGTAAAATATGTTGGTGATGTTGCACCATATGGTTCTGTAACAGTTGAGGTAACTTGTCAGATTGCAGAGGGTGCAAGTGGAACAATTCCGGCAAACACTGCAACGCTTTCTCATGGTTCTGATAAGGAATTGAAAGGTACTTCTCCGGAAGTTAAAATTTCTGATATTTCTTTCGATGTGGATAAGTGGGCAGTTTCTGAATCAGATAAGACACTGGGTGATTATATTTCTGATGCTTATTCTTATGAGTTAGGCAGTGATATGCCTGCATATGACAAAGGAAATGTTATTCAAGAGAAAAAAGGCGAAGAAGCCGCTGGTTCTGTTTTGCCAGGCGATCGAATTACATTTTATGTAAAAATCACAAATACTGGTGCTGATGACATTACCGAGCTGAATATTCAGGATACCATGGAAAACACAACATTGAAACCAAATCCAGAGACTAACTATAATTGGCATACGGATGTTTACCTTGTAGATTCTGAAAAAGCTACTGTTATGGAAAAGTTTACTGGAACGGATGTTACTAATCAAAGGATTAAAATAGCATCTCTTAATCCAGGTGGGATTAGTGCATCATTCCCAGATTATAATCATACAATGATAATTTCATCTGGTGGTTCAATTGTTCTTGCTTATCAGGTTATTGTTGCAGATGGCACAATTAAAGAAAGTAATGGATCTTCACCAATTTTCAATAAAACTGGTAGTAATTCAATTACCATTAAAGAACCAAAATCAAAGGTATCTGTAAGCGATAGCATTCAATATCGTTCAGACGTTCCGCAGATGTCTATACAAAAAGGACTTCCTGGTGATAATTTAAGTACATGGTGGCAAACTCCATTGTATGATTCAAAAACACAGAAAATTTCTGCTGTATTTGGTGCAGATGGAAAGTTTGATTACGATGCAACTTTGGAAGCTTTAAAGAACATGAGATTTACTTATGGTATTAGAGTTTCTAATAGTTCTTCTGTTGCTACATTATATTCTGATGATATTCAAATTCAGGATAAGTTGCCAGAAGGTATGGAATATGTGGATACTGATTTTGACAATTATACATTCCAAATGGTAAGGAAAACAAATTATGAAGGTAATGCACCTTATCATTGGGATAAAAGTGAATATCGTGGCTATGGCGAAGTAGAAAATGGTGTTGTAACATTCAAGTTGCAAAAGAATGTAAATGGTTCTTGGATTGATGCAGGTTGGCTTTTAAAAGTTGATGAGAACGGTAACCCATCTTACTTGCAAATTGTATACACCACAAAGCTGACTGATACCAAGGCAGCAGAAATTGCAACCATGCTGCAAAAGCAGAGTGCAAATGAAGACGCTGAAAACACCGTATCTGTTACCTTGCAGAATACCGCAACGGTTACCAGTAAAAAGGAAGTTTTGATTGATAACAAGCCGGGCAAGGTTGCAACCGATACCGCAGACTTGACCTTGAAGCAGATTATCAAGAAAACCGCTCCGGGTCTGACAAAGGCTGCTAGCGATGTCAAGGCAACTCGTAAGTCTAATCCTGGCATTAATATTCCAACATGGATTATCACCGTTTCCAATGATGATGATGCAGATGCTCCAATGACGAATATCGTTCTGGAAGATGAACTGAGTGGCGGCATGCAGTATGCAGCGGGTGCAAAATTAGACAGTGATCTATCTAAGAACTTTAATGGATACAGCACGGATGACGGAAAAACTTGGAACGACTTAGACTCTTGTGTAACAGTGAATGGCAGCAAGTTTACCATCGAGTTGCCAAAAGATGTACAATTGCAGCCGGGTCAGAGCGTTCAAATTCGCTATGCAGCGGATGATCCAAATCTGGCAGCAAATGAAGAAGTTCCAGAAAAGACTTATTTCAACAAGACGACCCTTTCCACCAGTGAAAAAATCTATCAGGATCGTGTCACTGCTGGTGACTTGGTAGATGGAAAGCTGGAGGCAACCGCAAGCAATAGCCAAGGCGGCGTGGAAACAACCTCTTTTAAGACGATTGAATACATCGGCAGTACTGAATCTCCATTCTTAGGCTATGATCATAGCATGAACAAGGAAGATGCAGACCATTATGGTCAGGGCAATACTCCGAGCGACAACTATGTAGAAGGCTTACAGGGCAATCAGGTTGAATATAAGCTTTATGTAACCAATGATTCTCAAACGAACCTGAAGAACTTTACCGTGATCGACCGTCTGCCGTTTGAAAATGTGGACATTGGTCTGGTTTCCGGTTATGACCGTTACTCTGCATTTACGGTAACACCGGATATTAACAGCATTACCTGTAAAAGGGGTACGCTGAACAATTCCACAAATGGAAAAGATTTTCAAGAGGAAGAAGATATTTCTGACGTAAAGATTTCCTATTCCAGCGATAAGCATTCCAATCTGGATGAATACGCTGGCGACTGGAGAGGCGAATCCGGCAATATGAACTGGCAGGATACCAAGACCGATGAAGTTGTAAACCTGCGATTCCAGTTCCCGAGTACTTTTGAAGTAGATAAGGGTCAGACCGTTTGCATTACCTTCAAGGGAACGATTCCGGATTACGTACAGAATACTGGCGAAGAAAACATCGCATGGAACAGCTTTGCTTATTCTTATCAGTACCTGAATGATAAGAATGAACTGGTAGAAACACCGATGGTCGCAGAACCGGCAAAGGTTGGTGTCTGGGTTCCGGAAGTGAAAGATACCGTTAGCTTGGTTGTCAACAAGGCTTATGATAGCGGTCAGGGCGATACACAGACCTTCTATTTTGCACTCTTTACCGCAAAAACAGATGGTGTGACACCGACCTATGGTGCAGATGGCAAGTTGACAAATGCGAGCGAGTTCACACGTTACAGCAGCGAAATCAAGCCGATTACCGTAAAGGATGGCGAAATAGAAACCGCAACCTTTACCAACATTCCGGCATCGGCAAAGAAGAATCTCTATGTCTTTGAAACCGATGAAAATGGTGTGATTAAGGACAATGTCAATGTTGCAGTTGGCGAACCGGTTTATGGAACAGATGCAAAGACATTGAATCCAAGCATGCCGGAAAGTGCTGCCAGTGGTGACAGCGGAACGAAACTGACATATAAAGACGAAGATACGGTTGCAGCTGTTTCGTTCCTGAACGAAATTCAGTACGGTAAGATTACCGTAGAAAAGACCTTCAAATCTCCATTTAACACAACAGATACGTTCTACTTTGGCTTGTTCTATAAGACCAAGGATGGTGCGTATGTGAAGTATGGCGATTTGCAGACAGTAACCTTGACGGGTTCTAAGACGGGTGCAACGGATACTGTAACCTTTGACGAAGTTCCGATTCAGCGAAACTGGTATGTATTGGAAACGGATGCAAAGGGCAATCCAGTAACAGGCAGCTATCTGAATTATACGGTTACTTACGAGGATTCTGCTGGTAAGGATCATGCAATTAAATTGGATGATGTAAATGTTCCAAAGACTGCAAAGATTACCAACGAAGAATCCGCAACTTATCAGATTCAGGCAACCAAGGTTGTAAACGGCGAAAAACTGACAGCTGAATCTGGTACTTATCGGTTTGCATTGTACAGTTCTGATAAGGAAGAGCTGACCAACGATGACCTTGCAGGTCTGACTATGGTTGGCGAGCCGCAGAAAGTTGCAGCTGGTAAGACGGTTTCCTTTAGTGAAGACTACAACCTGAAAGAAAATACCTATTACTATCTGTTTGAATTGGATAGCGATGGCAACATCTTGAAGCAGGGCGACAAGGCAACCAATGGCAAGACAGGCTACATTGTAGAATATCCGAATGCGGATACTCGAGAAACAACCGATGCAGAAACCAATACAATGACCAGCACCGTTTATTATCTCCCGACACAGTTCGGAAAGACGGATGCGGATGAACCGTTGACAGTGGATGATTGCATCAAGCAGTCTGCAATCCAGAACCGGGAACAGATTACTAAGGCTGTAACTGGTTCGATTACTGTTGATAAGACGGTATTGCAGAACAGCACCAAGCTGACTGACTGGGGTGATACCTCCTTCAATGTTGGTCTGTATGTACGGGATGCAGAGGGCAATCTGAAACTGTATGGTGATGTTAGCGAATCTGTACATACATTAACAAAGGATGCTCCTTCTACCATCTTTAAAAATCTGCCGGCGAAGACCGATGCAGAACCGGATGCTGGAATGTATTACATTGCAGAATGTGATGACAAGGGTACTCCGTTCTCAGATGGTACAAACGGCAATTATACCATTTATTATAATGTAAATGGTTCGGACAGTGCTGCTGTTTATGGTGCAGTGCTGCTGGATGGTCGGTTTGATACTGCTCCGACTGGTACAGTTTCCGTTACCAACAAGACTGTAAGTGTTGCACGGACATTGGTCAAGAAAGACCTTGCAGACAAGGACGGTGCAGCACTGACAGGTGCAAAGTTTGCAATTTATACCAAACTTGCATATGAAGCATACCTGAACGGACAGGAAACGACTTTGTCTGCAATTCAAGAAAATATTACAGACAAAATCACTGCTAATCTCGCAGAAAATACGGAATATGTTCTGGTAGAAACCACCGCTCCGGAAAATTATGCAATTATGAACCCAATCTTCTTTACTGTCAACGCAAACGGTCAAATCGTTTTGTCGGATAACACGAGAGAAGATGTTGACGTTCACAATAATGAAGTTCTCGTTGATACAAACGTTTGGACTTCCGAGCTGACTGCTTACGACTCGAAGGAATCCACGATTATCATCGGCAAATATGACATCACAAAGCAAACGGAACTTGCAGGTGCAACCCTGACCCTGACCTCTGAAAATGATGTCGATTGGAGCAAGGTGACACTGGCAAACAAAACCGCTGTTTTGGATGAAAATAAGAAGCAAGTTGGTATTCAGTGGATTTCTACCGGTACTGATGCAGTTATCAAGGGATTGCCGGACGGCGATTACACCTTGGCAGAAACCGGAAGCGAATTTACTTCTGAAACCGATGGAAAGGCGTATAAAGTTGCAGAAGGTACGGCAACCTTTACGCTGACCAATGGAACAATTGCCAATACTACAGGAACAACAGACACGGTTGACGCAGATGCAGCAGATAGCTACTTCTATTACAATGGAACAGAAAGTAATATCAGTCTTGCAGTTTGTGATGTCGTGATAGGAACAACCATTATCATCAACAAGCATGACATTGACACCGAGGAATCCAGCAGAGTCAACTTGCCAGATGCAAAAATGAAGTTGACACCGCAGGAAGGTCAGACCATAGATCTGAGTAAGATCATATTGACTGACGGAAATGTTCTGACACAGACAAGGGATAGCATTATTTGGACAACCGAGGAATTTATCAGTACGAAACTGGAAAATGTTCCGGATGGCAAGTATTTCTTGACCGAAGATGCTGCTCCGAATGGTTATACCGTTGTAACAGCATTCTCCTTTGAAGTAAAGGGTGGAAAAGTCATTACTGCTTCCAAAGAAGATGGTTCGATTACCATCAAGGATGGCAACACCATTTCTGTCAACGATAAGCGGACAGAAGTAAGTATTAGCAAGGTTGATGCTGCAAATGATGAAGAGTTGCCGGGTGCAACGCTGACACTGACCAGTGATTATGTCACAAAGGAACAGTGGCAGAAAGTTGTAGACAACAACACCGACCTTACACTGACCGATAATGGCGATGGTGTTTACTGGGTATCTGGAGAAGAGCCGAAGAACATTGTTGGTTTACCGTATGGTTCGTACACATTGCAGGAAACAGCTGCTCCAAACGGCTATAGCTATTCGGAAGAGATTACTTTTAAAATCAATTCAGATGGCAAGGTTGTTGACAAAACAACTGGTGCTGACTTGAATGGAACAGTTGTCATGAAGGATTACCGCACCGAAGTGACGATTTCCAAGAAGAACGGCGAGAAAGCATTCTTGGCAGGTGCAACTTTGCAGCTGCTCAGCAAGACCACAGACCCGCTGAATCTGGACGATGTTCAGATTGATGGCAAGCCGCTGACCGAAGATCAGAAGGTAACCGTAGATGGCAGACAGGGCATTCAGTTCGTTTCGACAGATGCAGAAATGAAGATTACCGGCTTGCCGGCAATCGAGTATGAATTGTCAGAAGTTTCTGCTCCGACCAATTACTTGAAATCATCAGATGTGCAGGATGTTATTTTAACGAAAGCAATATTTGATGATGAAGGAAATCAAATTCCTGTTTCGAAAGAAGTTATCAACAACAAGTTGGGTGAATTGACCATTCAAAAGGTCGATCAGGATGGCAACGCTTTGACAGGTGCAACGCTGCAATTAAAGGCAGACGATGCAAATGTTGACTGGTCGAGTGTAAAGCTGAATGGCGATGCAGTAGCAGACCTGATTTCCGCAGAAGATGCAACCGTTTTGGTTTGGACTTCTACCGGAGAATCCATGACCTTTAAGGGCTTACCGGCTGGAACTTATGAAGTTTCCGAAGTTTCCGCTAAGGCTGGTTACCTCGCAACGACACAGAAATGGGCTGTAACCGTTTCTGCAAATGGTGCAATATCTGTAAATAATCAGGTATCCACAGACGGTCAGGATCGTTCGATTATTACCATTACCAACGAAGCAAGCACCATTCAAATTAACAAGGAAGCACTTGACGGCGGAAACATTGCAGCAGAAGAAGCAGAATTCAAGCTGACTGCAAAAGATGAACATGCAACGCTGAACGGTGTTCAGATTGGTGCAACCAAGATTACAGAAGATACGACATCCGCAACATTCAAGGGAAATGTTACCATTTCTGCTTTGCCGGATGGCACGTATGAACTGGAAGAAATCACAGCTCCGAACGGATTCACAACGATTTCCACCTTTACCTTTGTTGTAAAGAATGGCGTTGTAACAACCGTATCGGAAGTAACAAACGGCGAAGTTGAAAAGTCCGAAGATGGAAAGACCTTGACCATCAAGGATGAACGTTCTGCAATCCAGATTGACAAGCGGGACATCACTGGCGAAAACGAAGTTGCAGGAGCAACCTTGACCCTGACCAATGATGACCTGACCACAGAACAGTGGGATGCAATTGCTGCTGCAGACACAGATTTGACAGCAGTGGGCAATGGTGTTCAGTGGACATCCAGCGATGCTGCAAAGAACATTGTTGGCTTGCCAAGCGGAACTTATACGCTGAAAGAAATTGCTGCTCCGGATGGTTATGCATATGCCGAAGATATCACCTTTACGGTTGAAGAGGACGGCACGATCACAGTAGATGCAGCAAACAAGGACGAAAACGGCGTGATCGTCATGAAAGATGATGTCACAAAGGTATCCATTGACAAGCGAGATATTACCGGTGAGAACGAAGTACCGGAAGCAACCCTCCAGGTAAAGGATGAAGCTGGTAAGGTCGTTGAAGAATGGACATCCTCCGACAAGCCGCATGACATCAGCGGAAAGCTGATTGCTGGTAAGACCTATACGCTCCACGAAGAGAACGCTCCGGATGGTTATGCGTATGCCGAAGATATCACCTTTACGGTTGAAAAGAACGGCACAATCACAGTAGATGCAGCAAACAAGGATGAAAACGATGTTATCATCATGAAGGATGATGTCACAAAGGTATCCATCAGCAAAAAGGCAATGACTGGTTCGGATGAACTGGCTGGTGCAGAGCTGAAACTGTACTATGTAACCCAGAACGATCAGGGCGAAGTTACACTGGAAGTGGATGCTTGGACATCTGGCACAGAAGCACACGTGATAGAAGGTGCACTGATTGCTGGCGGCACTTACAAACTGGTGGAAATCACCGCTCCGGATGGCTATCAGGTTGCAGAATCCATTACCTTTACCATTGACAAGACCGGCAAGGTTTTGGTAAATGGCGAAGATGTAAATGGTCAGGTAACTATGTATGATGCAGCGTTGGGTGATGTTGTCATCAGCAAGCGTGCAGTCAATGGCACGGAAGAACTCGAAGGTGCAAGCCTGAAGATTACTGATGCAGACGGCAAGACCGTTGCAGAATGGGTATCGGAACAGACACCAAAGACCATTCAGCTGGATGCTGGCACATATACCTTGACAGAAGAAACCGCTCCAGATGGTTACACGGTTGCAGAATCCATTGAATTTGTTGTGGATGCAGCAGGCAAGGTAACCGTAAACGGCGAAGATGTCAATGGTACGGTTCTCATGGAAGATGATACGACCAAGGTAACCATCAGCAAGAAGGACATTACTGGCGACAACGAAATCCCAGGAGCAACCCTCCAGATTAAGGATGAAAACGGTGATGTTGTAGAAGAATGGACATCGACGGACAAGCCGCACGAAATCAATGGCAAGCTAATTGCAGGTAAGGAATATACGCTCCATGAAGAGCATGCTCCGGATGGATATGCATATTCCGAAGATGTGAAGTTTACCGTAGACAAGACCAACAAGGTAACCGAAGTTACCATGAAGGACGATGTGACTAAGGTAACCATCAGCAAGAAGGACATCACTGGCGACAACGAAATCCCAGGAGCAACCCTCCAGATTAAGGATGAAAACGGTGATGTTGTAGAAGAATGGACATCGACGGACAAGCCGCACGAAATCAATGGCAAGCTAATTGCAGGTAAGGAATATACGCTCCATGAAGAGCATGCTCCGGATGGATATGCATATTCCGAAGATGTGAAGTTTACCGTAGACAAGACCAACAAGGTAACCGAAGTTACCATGAAGGACGATGTCACAAAGGTATCCATCAGCAAGAAGACACTGACTGGTTCGGATGAACTGGCTGGTGCAGAACTGAAACTGTACGAAGTAACTGAAAACGAACAGGGCGAAACGGTAGAAACCGAAGTCGATGCTTGGACATCCGGCACAGAAGCTCACGTGATTAACGGCAAGCTGATTGCTGGCGGCAAGTATAAACTGGTAGAAATCACCGCTCCGGACGGCTATCAGGTTGCAGAAGCAGTGACATTCACCGTAAACAAGGACGGTACTCTGACAGAGGTAACCATGCATGACGCAGTCGAGGGCGAAATCGCCATCAGCAAGCAGTCTGTCAACAGCACAGAAGAACTCGAAGGTGCAAAACTCAAGATTACCGATGCAACTGGTAAGACCGTTGCAGAATGGGTATCAGAGAAGACACCGAAACTGGTTCAGCTGGATGCTGGCACTTACACCCTGACAGAAGAAACCGCTCCGGACGGCTATGTATTGGCAGAATCCATGACCTTTACCGTTGACAAGAACGGCAAGGTTACAGTAAAGAACGAAAACGGCGAAGATGTAGATGCTGGCGGCATTATCGTGATGAAAGATAATACCACCAAGGTATCCATCAGCAAGCAGGACATTACTGGCGACAAGGAAATTCCGGGAGCAAAGCTTCAGGTCAAGGATGAAACCGGTAAGGTCATCGAAGAATGGACTTCCACCGACAAGCCGCACGAAATCAACGAAAAGTTGGTTGCTGGCAAGACTTACACCCTCCACGAAGAAAATGCACCGGATGGCTATGCATATGCCGAAGATGTTGAATTTACTGTGGATGAAAAGGGCGAAGTTACAACTGTTGTCATGAAGGATGCGGCAACAGAAGTTTCCATCAGCAAGCAGGATATCACCGGAACGACAGAAGTAGAAGGGGCAACCCTCTCGATTCTGGACGAAAACGGCGAACAGGTTGCAAAGTGGATCTCCACCAAGAACGCTTATGTTCTGAAGGGTGTTCTGAACGCTGATACAACCTATACCCTGCACGAAGAAAACACACCGGATGGTTATGCGTATGCAGAAGACATCACCTTTACCATTGACAAGACCGGCAAGGTTACCGTCAACGGCGAGGATGTCAATGGTCAGGTTGTCATGAAGGACGATGTGACCAAGGTAACCATCAGCAAGCAGTCTGTAACCGGCAGCGAAGAAGTTCCGGGTGCAACCCTCCAGATTCTGGACAAGAATGGCAAGGTTGTTGAAACATGGACTTCCGGCGACCAGCCGCACGAATTTACAGGCAAATTGATTGCAGGCGAAACCTACACACTGCATGAAGAAAATGCACCGGAAGGCTACGCTTATGCAGAAGACATTACCTTTACAGTAGAAAAGAATGGCACTGTTACAGTAGACGGCAAGGATGTCAACGGTACAGTTGTCATGAAGGATGACGTTGCAAAGGTAACCATCAGCAAGCAGGATCTCACCAGTGGCGAAGAAGTTCCGGGTGCAACCCTCCAGATTCTGGATAAGGATGGAAAGGTTGTAGAAGAATGGACATCCACCGATCAGCCGCATACCGTACAGGAAAAGCTGACCGCAGGGGAAACTTACATCTTGAAGGAAACCAATGCACCGGATGGCTATGGCTATGCGGAAGAAATCTCCTTCACCGTAGAAAAGAGCGGTAAGATTACCGTAAACGGCGAAGATGTCAACGGTCAGGTTGTCATGAAGGACGATGTGACCAAGGTATCCATCAGCAAGAAGACCTTGACTGGTTCGGATGAACTGGCTGGGGCAGAACTGAAACTGTACTATGTAACCGAAAACGCACTGGGTGAAACCACTGAAACCGAAGTGGATGCTTGGACATCTGGCACAGAAGCTCACGTGATTAACGGCAAGCTGATTGCTGGCGGCAAGTATAAGCTGGTAGAAGTGACCGCTCCAAATGGTTATCAGGTTGCAGAAGCAGTAACATTCACAGTAAACAAGGACGGCAGTCTGACAGAAGTTGTAATGCGTGACGCAGCCGAAGGCGAAATTGCCATCAGCAAGCAGGCAATCAACGGCACGGACGAACTGGAAGGTGCAAGCCTCAAGATTACCGATGCAGCTGGCAAGACCGTTGCAGAATGGGTATCAGAGAAGACACCGAAGCTGGTTCATCTGGATGCTGGCACTTACACTCTGACAGAAGAAACCGCTCCGAACGGTTATACCGTTGCAGAATCCATTACCTTTACCGTAGACGAAGCAGGCAAGGTTACTGTAAATGGCAACGATGCAGGCGGCGTGATTACGATGAAGGATGATACCACAAAGGTTTCCATCAGCAAACAGGATTTGACTGGTTCTCAGGAAATCCCAGGTGCAACGCTCCAGATTCTGGATCAGAATGGCAGCGTGGTAGAAGAATGGGTATCTGGTACAGATGCACACTACATCGAAGCAAAACTGACCGCAGGCGAAACCTATACGCTGCATGAAGTTGGTGCACCGAATGGTTATGCATATGCAGAAGATGTTGTCTTTACCGTTGGTACAGACGGCAAGCTGCAAACTGTAACCATGCAGGATGATACCACAAAGGTATCCATCAGCAAGCAGGATCTGACCACTGGCGAAGAATTGCCAGGTGCACAGCTCTCCTTGTATGATGCAGATGGTCAGCTGGTTGAAAGCTGGGTATCCACCGATCAGCCGCATTATCTGGAAGGCGTTTTGATCGCTGGTGCAACCTACCGACTGGTAGAAATCACCGCTCCGGATGGCTATCTGACCGCAGAAGATGTGACCTTTACTGTCAGCGAAGATGGTTCTGTGGATGAAGTTGTGATGCAGGATGAAAAGACCCAGGCAGAAATCAGCAAGCAGGACATCAGCGGCAAGGAAATCGCTGGAGCACATCTGACGGTTACTTACACCGCAAAGGATGGCAAAACCTACACGCTGGATTCTTGGGTATCCGAAGAAGGCAAGTCGCACACCATCACGGGCTTGCAGATTGGTACGATTTACACCTTGCAGGAAAAACAAGCTCCGGATGGCTATGAACTGGCAGAATCCATTGACTTCCTGTTTGATGAAAACGGCGTTCTGAATCTGGTAACTTACCAGAAGGATGAGGCTGGAAACATCACCGAAACCGTATATACAGCAGTTGATCAGATTGTTATGGTAGACGTTGCAAAGACAACAACCGAAACCACTACAACAACAACCACAGAAACAACAACAACCACCACAGAAACTACTACCACAACAACAAAACCGACTACAACCACGACAACCACCACCGAAGCAACTACTACAACGACAAAACCGACTACAACCACGACAACCACCACCGAAGCAACTACTACCTGTCTCTTATACACATCTGACGCTGCCGACGAATAGCCTTGT
>ENA-OYZO01000500-OYZO01000500.1-human-gut-metagenome-genome-assembly--contig:-NODE-500-length-16775-cov-10.734569_pt1 | contig 16775 bp, 14 predicted proteins | sample MGYA00243293_ERZ653481 | MGnify/ENA primary metagenome ERZ653481 (study PRJEB26926, sample SAMN06165094) | human gut metagenome | biome: ENVO:00009003; feature: ENVO:2100002; material: ENVO:00002003... | reverse complement strand
CGCAGCTGCCGGAGCGGTGCTTAAGCCGCAAGGCGGGAATTGTGCGGTGTTGCCCAAGGTCGTTTCTTTACGTTTCGTCCGGGCGGTATTCCAACAGGTCAGCGGGCTGGCAGTCCAGCGCTTTGCACAGGGCTTCCAGGGTGGAAAACCGCACCGCTTTTGCTTTGTTGTTTTTCAGGATGGAAAGGTTGGCCGGGGTAATGCCGATGGTTTCAGCCAGCTCCCCCGCCCCCATGTGGCGCTTTGCCATCATCACATCCAGGTTGACGATAATTGGCATCTTCTGCGCCCCCTTACACGGTATAGTCCAGTTCGTCTTTCATCTTAACGGCCTGGGCAAACGCATTTTTGATGACCCGCACGATCAGCGCCATAAACGCCGCCGCAACGCCAATGGCAAAGATGAACGGCAGCCCCAGCACAGCACCCACCGGCAGGCAGAGCGCTGCAGCCCAGGTGCAGCACCAGCTGATGCGTCGCAGGGCCAACACGTTGGCAGGGGTAAACACCTCTTCTTTTTCAATGCGCGCCAAAAACATGTACAGGTTATACAGCATCCACAGGGCCAGCGCGGCGCTGCAATAGCCCAGCCCCAGCAAAAAATACCCCAGCTTTGGCCCATGCACCAGCTGCAGCGCGTGCACCGCCAAAACCCAGCTGACGATGCGCGGCCCGCACAGCACCATCACCACGCACCCCATGGCCGCCGCCAGGGTGGCGAACTTGGTCAGCATAATGCTTTTGTGGTCGTTCCAGCCAAAAAAGTTTTCTGGTAATTGACGCATTGGTCATTCCCCCTGATGTTTTATGGTATATTCGATGCTGTTATCATAGCATATATCGCATTGTTTTACAATACATTTTTATTGTTTTTCAATATATTTATTCTGTTTTGCAATGCGTTTATGCTTCAGGTTCCTGCACCAGCTGCCCTGCGGCAGATTTTCTGGCTGAAAATGCGGCAAAAAGCTTGACTTTTTCTCCCATACCTGTTACAATATTTAAGCTGTAACAGGCAAATTGAGTATTTGTGCCCGTAGCTCAGTTGGTAGAGCACCTGACTTTTAATCAGGGTGTCCGGGATTCGAATTCCCGCGGGCGCACCAAAAAGCACCAGACAGTTTTAACGCTGTCTGGTGCTTTTTTATGCTGTCTTTCGGCTGATTCTGTCCATAGGGCTGAAATTCGGGAACCTTTGCGTTGTTTTTTGCTGTGTAAGGTGCAGGTATTTCTGCACCATGGTCAAGCTTGTGTGGCCCAGAATTTCCCGCAGGCTGTATATATCACCGCCGTTTTCCAAGTAGCGTGTAGCAAACGTATGTCGCAGCAGGTGCGGGTGTAAACGCGGAATTTCTGTTTTCCTTTTCAGCTTTTTGAACAGCTGCTTTATCGTTACCTGCGTAATGGGTTTCAGGTTGCTTTGCAAAAATACTCTGTCGGATGTAGCGCAGGCAGGGCGGCGGCGCAAATAGCGCATCAGGACTTTGCGTGTTGCATATACACTGGCAAGCCGGGAAAGCGTTCCCGCTCTGACCACCATTCATCAGGATGCGGCGCTCCGGGCAAGGACTGCCATCCGCCGCCTTGAAGCCCTGCGGGACGGCCCCCCCTGCGATGCCGGCATCGTTCTGCCGGTGGAGCTGGTGGAACGGGAAAGCACAAGGAGGCTGCCATGTCAGACTTTATGAGGACCCTTTGCAAAATCGCCATTCCGGTCACCTTACAGGGAATGCTGCAAGCCTCCTTTTCTATCGTGGATCAGATCATGATTGGGCAGCTGGGCGAAGCCGGTATTGCAGCCGTGGGATTGTGCAGTAACTTCACTCTTATTTTCTCCGTGATGTCCGGCGCAGTCGGCACGGTTGCCGGTATTCTGATCGCACAGTTTCTGGGTGCGGAGGAGCACACCGAGGCGTGGCGCAGTTTGGATGTAAGCCTTGTCTGCGGAGGTGTGTTGGCAGCACTGTTTCTGCTGACGGCAGGGGGCTTCCCGGCGCAGGTCTTGGGACTTTATACGGCAGATGACGCCATCCTCCGTGTGGTGGCGGGGTACTTCCGCATCGTGGCGTTCTCTTATCTGCCCATGGCGGTCAGCACCGTCCTGTCCGCATGGCTGCGCTGCAAGGAACACGCCGCTGTCCCCTTTTGGGCAAGTTTTGGCGCGGTAGCGGCGAACACCGGGCTGAACTATCTGCTCATCTTCGGAAAGCTGGGTGCCCCCGCTATGGGCGTTACCGGTGCTGCCATCGCCACGCTGGTTTCCCAGCTTTTGAACCTGCTTTTGATCTTGATAGGCTTTGCGGTCTGCCTTCAAAAGGAAGCGGAACGCCCGCTCACCGTGGAGATTTGGACACGGTGAGCGGGCGTTTTATGTTTATTTTCCGAGTACAACGGAGAGCCTGATCTCCTTTTCCGTCTCGCTCAGGTCAAGAGCGCCGCCATCGGCGACGGTCACGCGCAGCTCATAGAGCGTACCGGCGGTAAGTTCCGTTACAGCCTTGCCGTCCTCGTCTGTGATCGACCACAGTGCAGGATCGACCTTTGCTAGCTTGCCGTCCACGCCATAGGCGTAGAGGGTCAGACCGGAGGTGCTGCCGGACAGGTTATTCATGCGGAAAGCTACCGTGGTGTTGGGATGTACGTTGCGGACGGTCACAGTGTTGCGCCAGCTTGCAACGGTGCCTTCGCCGCCGTCCTGCGCAAACTGTTCCTGCGAGAGGACATTTCTTGCTGCCTGATCAAGATCGACCTTGCGGTAGGGCATTTCGGGCAGATAAACGAAACGGTCCTGCAAACGAAGCAGTTCCAGATAGCCTGTCGGGCAGTAGAGCGCATTGCCGCTGTTGCCGGCATACATTCCAATGGCCATGTTGTTATAGCCGTACTTGTTGGAAACATCCATCGTGAAAACAGTCTCGCCAGTTTCAAAATCCAGAATGATGTACTGCCACATCCCGGTGGTCACATCCTGCACATAGCCGTAGATATAGCCCGTTGCGGTGGAAAGCTTCAGGATGGAAGTGTCGCTCAGGTCGTTCCGGCTCCAGATGCTCTTCATCTCGTAGCCGTTTGCGGTCTTTACGGTGTCCATGCGCTCGATGCCGGGGGCGATCATAACGTTGCCCTTCATGAGCCAGTTCTGGTCGTAAATATTAGCGTAGCTCTGGATGGAGGAGTCGTTGTTGGGGTCCGCCAGACCTGCATTGCCCGCGCCAAACCAGTTGCAGACGATGGTGCTGACGGTGCCCATTGCCGTCGTCATAGACGATGGCAGAGTTCTCAACGGCTACCTGATAGCCCTCGGGCAGGTCATCCAGCACCGGGGCGCTTGCCACGACCTCGCCGGTCTTCATATCGAGCGCAAGAAGGTTTACGATATCCTGATTGTCGGTGAACAGCACAAGGTTCGGTGTCAGTGTGGGAGAGCAGCCGCCGCCCCATGCAAGACCGCCGCCGGTGGTCTTATCGCCTTCGCCGCTCACCTTTGCACCCGCGCTCTCATAGGGCGTGCACCACACAACGTCTACGCCTTCTTCTGCACGCAGAAGATAGCAGTTCTGGTTGGTGAGGATCACCGCACCGTCCTTGGAGGCGGCGATGCCGTTCTCGGCACCCTCGCCGGGGGTCAGCTCGTAGACAAAGACAGCCTTTGAAAGGTCTGTCTGCTCGCCATTCAGGATCGCATCAATGGCAGAACGGGCAATATAGCCGATGACGCCCTGCTGCTGGCGCTGCGGATAAATGCGGAAGCCGCCCGTTGCAAACCAGAGGTTTCCGTCATAATCAAAGACCACGGACAAAAGATTCTGCGTCAGCTCTTTTCCAAGCGCGGCTTCGGCGGCAGCCTTGATATCAATGTCCAGCACCTTCTCAAATTCGGGCAGCACATTGCCGTTTTCATCTGTTGCACGGAGCATCAGCACATGGTTGTTGCTCGTGGGGCAGACGATGCGGTTGGACGCGTCCATGAAGGTATAGGAGCTCTGGATAACGTAACCGCCGCCGTCATGCTTCTTTGGCGAGAAATAGCCGAGCGTTTTTGTTTCTTCGGCGTTCAGGTCGCGGATGGCGATGCCGCCCAGCAGCGGCACAACGGCATGGCCGTAGCTGTCAAAATAGATAGCGGGAGAAGCATTTGCATTCGTTGTCTCATAGGAAACGTTGATCTCGGGGTAGATCGCAAGCGGCAGGATCTCATCCGTTGAATCTGTGTTGTAGCCGTCGTGATGAATGTTTGCATCGCTCTTGGCCATGTAGGGGTTTTCCTCCACCTGCTTGGGGTTCAAGGCCTTCACAGGCAGTGCCGCAGAGGTCGTCTCCGCAGCAGAGGGCTGCACCACGGCGGACGGTGCAGAGGGCTGAGAAGCGGCGACACTGTCTGCGGGCGTCTGTGTACCGCCGCAGGCGGCCATGGAAAGGCACAATGCTGCGGTCAGCGACAAGCTCAACGCAGAGTGGATGATCTTTCTCTTTTTCATAAGTCGTTCTCCTTGTTGTGTTCGTTGCGGTCAGGTCGGCGCTGCTCTGCCGGATTTTTTTGATCCAGCCAGATGCAAAAACCCTGCCGCAAAGCGGCTTCGGTCACTGGCTCCAGCAGAAAGTAGTCTGCACGCAGCCGGAAGGCATGGAGCGAAAAATTCAGATCGCTGCACCAGATAACGCGTGTTTGGGGACAAAGCGCGCGCAGATGCTCTACTGCATTCAATCCATCCACCCCCGGCAGGGCGATCACGGCATTTGTCAGCGGCTCGCAGCGCGCGGCTTCAAAAAAGCTTTCCTGATCGTGGTAACAGTCCATTTGGGGAAATAAACAATGCTCGGCGCAGAACTGCAAGATCTGCTCTGCCCAAAAAGCTTCCTGCGCCCTGCTGTTTGTCAGCACGGCGATTCGATACACAGCGACCCTCCTTCCTTCTGCCGTTGTTGAGGTTCTCTGTCTCTAGTATACGGGTGGATACGGCTGTTTCAAGCTGTTTGGCACGAAAGCCCGGTTTCCGTCACGAAATCCCGTTTTCTGCTGCGACAGAACCGGGCAACTGTGCTATAATCAGGATGAAAGAGTTTATAAAGGAGGTTGGAAGCTATAGCAATAGCTTCTTGGTACAGCATGAGATTTGCGATCGTCGATGACCTTGGTACGGAGCGCACGCTGCTGAAGGAGCGCTTGGCACGGCAGCTGCGCCAGCGCGGTACAGAAGCAGAGCTTTTAGAATTTGACAGCGGAGAAGCTTTTCTGGCGGCAGAAAAAGCGCAGCGCTTTACCGCCGCATTTTTGGATATTTACATGGATGGTTTAAGCGGCATGGACGCGGCAAAGGAACTTCGGAAAACAGACGCAGACTGTCTTCTGGTTTTTACCACCACCTCGACAGACCATGCACTCGAGGGGTTTCAGGTACGGGCATTTCATTATTTGGTCAAGCCCTTTTCAGAGGCCGAGTTGTCCGGTCTGTTGGATGAAATGCTCGCAAAACTCCCCCGCCCGGAGCCGGTTTTGACGGTGAAGGTGGATGGCAGCGACATCCATTTGCGCTATCGTGATATCATATCCGCCGAGCATTTCGCCCACATCATCAATATCCGCACCACTGCCGGCAAAACGCTTGCCATGCGCCAGAGTTTCAAGGCGTTCACAGAGCCGCTCAAAAAGGACCCGCGCTTTTTTGTTTGTGGCCGCGGTACGATCATCAATATGGAGAATGCTGCCGATTTTCAGGATGCCGCCTTCTGTATGACGGACGGCAGCCAGGTCTATGTCAGTCAGGAGCTTTTGAAAGCCGCACGACAGGCGTTTATGGAATTTCTGCTGCAAAGGGGGCGTGTGGGTTGAAGGATGTTCTGCGCCCGATCCTGGAGCTTACCGTTGTGTTTCCCGGCCTGCTGCTCGCGTATTTTCCGGTGCGCTCCTATCTGAAGCAGTCTTCCGCAAAGCTTGCGGTATGGGAGGTGCCGCTGCTGTTCGGGCTTTGCCTTGGCGGCGGGCTGTTTTGCTATCATTTCGGTCTCTCGACCGCGTTCCCCTTGCTGCTCATAACGATTGTGACAATTTTCCTGTATCTCAAAACGCTGCGGCTCTCTCTCTGGAAATCCGGGACCATCGCGCTGGCGGTCTGCGCGGTATTTGCGTGCCTGAATAGCTTGTCCCGCGCCGTTGGTACGGCGATCACGATCCGGCTGCAGCTGCCGCCGGACAAGCCGTGGTTCTGTTTTAGCGCCTGCATTTTTTATAACGTGATCTGCTGGCTGACCGCTGCTGCAGCCTATTATCCCGCCACCCACGCAGTGCGCGCAATGGTGGAGGATGACAATTTTGCGCAGACGTGGTATGTGTTCTGGGTGCTTCCGATGGTGTTCATCCTGCTGAATCTTTTTATAACCCCGCGCTACCAGATAACGCTCCGTATAGGGCGGGTCTTGCAGGTCTACATCGTTATGAGCATCGCGCTTTTGTTTTTGATGTTTATGTTCAATGCAATCTTTCTGCTGATGGCAAACAGCCTTAACCGGAATGCAAGGTTGCAGCAGGAAAACCAGTTTCTTTCCATGCAGCAGCAGCGCTATGAAAGCCTGAAAGCCGCCATTGAAGAAGCCCGGCAGGCGCGGCACGATATGCGCCACCAGCTGAATCAGATCTCCGCACTGGCCGAGGCAGGAGATCTGGATAACCTGAAGGCTTACCTTGCAAAAACGGTCTCCCGGATCCCGGATCTGGATATGAATTTCTGCGAAAACCGTGCAGCGGACAGTGTTGTCGGCTATTATTGTGCCCTTGCAAAGCGTGAGGGTGTTCCCTTTTGTGCCAAACTCGACTTACCACAGGTGCTTCCTGTGGACGAGATCGATCTGTGTCTGGTGCTGTCTAATCTTCTGGAAAACGCATTCGAAGCCAGCCTGCGCACCGCACCCGCCCGGCGCAAGATCGCGATCACCGCGTATGTCCATGCCGAGCGGCTTCTTTTGGTCGAAGTGGAAAACGCATTTGACGGTGAAGTCAACGAAAAAAGCGGGCTCTTCCGCTCGTCCAAGCGAAAGGAAAACGGGATCGGCATCCAGTCTGTCCAGCATATTGCAGAAAAGACCGGCGGTGCAAGCACATTTACCCATCAGAATGGCGTTTTCTCTGCCAAGGTCATGCTTTGTGGAGAAAAGCAGCCGCCAGAGACCGCAGACAGCACCACGGAGTTGTACGGAAAATGTGAAAAGCAATGCGGAAAGCGCGGAAACTTGCCATATAAAAAGTGGAAACTTCATTTCCCAAATGGCAGCCTCCATGCTAAAAGCGGCAAGTGACATATAAAAACGCCATTATACAGAACTGCCTACTCCCCTGAGAACTTCTCAGACGAGTGGGCATTCTTCTTTCCGTGTATCAAATTTACCTTTGTGGTCACTCAAATCGCCACCAAGTCATGGATTAAAAATCATCATTTTTTATTTATCCCAGAGTAAGTGCACGGTTTCTGCACTGTTTTTGCACGGTTTCAAGGGTTGCAATGGGTACTCTGACTTGCAAAATACGACAAAGGGTGCAGAAATTGCCGGGCGGAAAATCACGATGCTTTGCACAAAAATAGTGAAAACTCGAAACTTCTAAAGTCAGAGTGTTCTGCCCGGTGGGCTCTTTTAATCAGGGTGTCCGGGATTCGAATTCCCGCGGGCGCACCAAAAAGCACCAGACAAATTTTTGTCCGGTGCTTTTTGGTTGTGTCATTCAAGATTCTCAACATTGTGATTCCTTTTTGGCTGCTTAGCCCGCTTTTCATTTCCTCCAGATCATCACCTCCCATCCAAAACAGGTTGGCGAAGATCCTGTCGGTGCCGGTGGCCACCATGGCCGGGAACAATGCCCAGGACAGCACCACCCGATGGCAATATGCCCCAGCATCTGCCGCGTTCCTGGAATACATTCGCTCTCGGCTGGGGGATGCCTTTTGCTGATTTCACCCATACCAACAATAAACACCGTGCCGCCATGCAGGGGTTTTCCTGCTTGCGGCACGGTGCTTTGTTGTATCAGGCTATTGTCGGGTTATTGTTTCTTTTTGGCAAGCTGTCTGCCCACGGCCCACAGCCAATCCAATGCGGCGGCGGCAAGGGCGGGGTACACGATCAGGCCGAACAGCTGGTACCAGGTGGGGATAAAGTAATCTGCCCCGCCGGGCAGGGTGCTGGCGGCGTTCAGGGTAATGCTTTGCGGAGTAAAGGTCAGGCCCACGGTCTTGTTTTCATCGGGGCTGCAGGGATCCAGCCGCAGTGCCACGATCTGGGTGCGCGGCAGGGTGTACACATAGGTGCCGTCTGCCAGCACTTTGGGGAAGACGCGGCGGTCCTGGCTGTAGGGTTCCCCCATTTTTGTGGTGTAATACAGGCACATTTCGCGGGAATCGCCGTCAAACTCCACGTTGTAGCTCACGGTACGCACCACGCGGCCGGATACATCCTCCAAAATCATCTGCGGGTCGCCGCCTATGGTAATCAGCTGGCCCTGGGGTGCGCTGTTCTCCCCCGGCTCCCCCCAGGTCAGCTCGGCCAGCTGCCAGCTTTCAATGGGGATCGAGGTTTCAGTCAGGGTGCCTTTTGCCTTGGCGGAGCTGTCCCCCGCAAAGGCCACCGCACCCTGCACCAGCCAGAACACCAGCGCCGCGCACCAGCACAGCACCGGCAAGGCAAAGCGATGGGCAAACAGTCGGTTCAGGCGGCTTTTCCATGTCATCTCTTTCATTGGGCCGCCTCCTTGCTCATCTGCATTGTGACCGGCTCATACCCGGCATCCGTTACGCGGTAGAGCAGGGTCTGCCCCGCCTGTGCAGCGGCCAGGTGGTCGGTAAACAGGTTCTGATAGCTCTGCACAAAGATATCGTCGATCTTTTGCAGGTAAAGCACCGTACAGCCGTTGGCACGCACGGTTTCATCCAGGCGTTCAGCGGTGTAGGGGTGGTAGTAGCGCTGCTTCACGCCCTCCTCCTGCGGTTCCAGCTCCGGCAGGCCGAAGGTTCCTCCGCCGCCCTCCTGCGTGGCCCCCACGCCGGAGTAATCCACCAGGACGGGGTAAAAATCAAACACGGCAGAGAACCAGTGTTCGCCGTTATCCCCCTGGCTGACAAAAAACACGCGGTCGTTTTCGTTCAGGTAATCGCTGCACAGCCAGTCAGCTTCGGCGCGGGCGGTCTTGCGGTCGGCGAATTCGCCATCCGAGAAGCCCAGCACCGAAAGCTGCGGCAGGATCATGCCGTTCACCCGCACCAGCATGGCGGCGGCCATCAGCAGAACACCGGCCTGGCCCGCCAGGGCAATCCAGCGGCGGGCCGGGGCTTTCTGTTCGCCATCCGCGGTTTGCAGGGCGGTGCTCCAGCAGGCCAGCGCCATAAAGAACCAGCCGATATAGTAGGTATAGATATAGCGGTTATAATCCACCAGCCCCACGGCCTGATCCGGCTTGAAAATAAAGCCATAGCTGAGCGCCAGCATGAGGTTATACCCCACAAAGCATGCAAGGGACAGCACCCCGATGCAGCCAATGCGCAGCTTGAGCTGGCGGCCTCTGGCGCAGATGGCCGCCACCAAGAACACCAGCAGAATCAGCACCACAACATTGCGGCCCTGGCCGATCATGCTCAGCCGACCATCCGAAGTCCAGAACTGGTGGCCCATATCGGCCATGGCTTGGGTGAACTGGCTCTGGCGCTCGGCGTAAAAGCCCTCCACCGGCTGGCCCAGCAAAATCTTGATGCCGTTGATGACCACAGCGGACAAGGGGGCGCTGGTTTCGCCGGTGCCGCCCTCGCTGGCACTTTTGGCAACCAGAATGCCCACATAGCGGATGTTCCAAAAATAATAGATCAGCATGGGCGCGGCAAAGCAGGCAATGGCAAAGCCGGTGCGGCGGGCAAGGCCCTTTTTGAAGGGGTGCTCCGCAAACAGCCAGGCATCCACAGCCATCAGCCCCGCCGCCACCAGGGACAGCACAAAGGTGTTGGCCTTGATGTTGGCCGCCAGCGCCAGTACCGGCAGTACGGCCCACTTGGGGCCGCCGGTTTTGCGCAGCGCCAGCCACAGCGCCACAGCGCCGCCCAGTGCAAGGCCCGCGGGCACATCGCCATAGGCGGTCATATAAGTGGTATCCAGATAGATCGTATGGTTATACACCGTCAAAAACCAGGGGGCAAACCAGCAGATTGCTGCCAGCGGCACCGCAATGCGGTACTGGCGGAAGTTCAGCCCGCCCAGCACCGCGGCAAACACGGCGGCGGCCAGCACATCATACGCCACATAGATCTTCCAGTCTGCATAATGGCCCAAAAACTGGAAGAAGTAGGAGAGCAGCGGCAAGCCGGGGTTCTGGGTCTGGGGCCAGGGGGTTCCAAGGGTAGCCAGGGCATACAGGCGGTTATCCGCCTTGGTCACCTTTACGGCGGTAGCCCACAGGCTGAGTTCATCATACTTGGTTGCCAGCGGCTGGCGGATGAAAAAGTACACCGCAAATGCCAGCGCCATGCCCCAGAACAGCACCGCCCCCGGTGTAACCAGGCGGCGGTAGGCCGGGCGCTGGCCTTTGTGGCGCACCAGCGCCCACACGCCGCTGCCCGCAAACACCGCCCACAGCAGCACAGTGCCGGGCAGCAGCAGGTTTGCCATGCCCGCAGCCGTCAGCCAGGCAACGGCAATGCCCAGCGCGCTCAGCGGGGCCAGCGCAGCATGCAGGTTACATTTGAGCGTTAGGAACGCGCAGAACAAAAACAGCACCGCCAGCGCGGCAAAGATGCAAAGCAGCTCCATAGAATCACCATTTTATACAACATAAAAGCCCTGCGGGTGTGCCCCCAAGCCATGGGCGCACCGCCCCACAGGGCTCTTTTTTACTTTTTGCGGAAAACATCAACGGCAAGGCAGACAAACGCAGCCCCCACAGCCGGGGCAAACAACAGCAGCAGCCATTGGCCGCCGTTTGGCACAAAGCGCAGGTACCACGGCTGCACCGGGTTGAGCACCACGCCGTCCAGCCGGGTAGGCACGCCGCCCACACTGTCCGGGTCAATGCGCAGCCCGGTCACGGTAAGGCCGCCCAGGTCAAAGGTATACTGGTTTTCGCCGCTCACGCGGGCAAAAACTTTCTGGGTCTCGCTGTACTCGGTCTGGCCGGGGCGCAGGTAATACAATGCTACGCTGCCGGACGGCAGGTAGTGCACGGCGTCCAGCTCCACCGTTTCCAGCCAGGCTTCGCCCCGCCAGATGATGTGCGGGTCGTTGTCGGTGGAAAGATACCAGCCGGGTTCATCCACCGGCGCGGTATGCCATTCATCGTCATCATAATTGACAAAGCTTTCAAATTCCAGGTCATCCGCCGTCAGGGTGCGGGTCACCATAGTGCCGTCTGCTTTATGGTTCAGCATCACAGCGCTGCCCACCAGCACGTACACCAGCCACACAATAACAGCGGCGGCATATGCCAATATCAGCAGCTGCTGGGGGCGCAGCGGGCGGCCCGCACGGGCAGGGGCGGCAAAACGCTTGGTTGGGCGTTTATCTTTCATTGTACCACCCCGCTTTCTGCCACAGCCACCGGGGTAAAAGCGATAGGCTTGCTGCGGCCTTCAAACCGGTAGAGGGTTGCGGGCATATTCGCTTTCAGCCCGCCTTCGAACCGGCTGCTGAACTCCCGCTCCAGATAGTCGTCCGCGCGGTCGATCAGCAGGTAGTCGATCTGCTTTTCTTCCATATAGGCGGTCAGAGAGTCTGCGGTGCAGACCGCCTCAAAGTCATACAAGGTCCAGTTCAGGCTTTCCACCAGGTTCATAAAGTCGGAGTCCCACCGGCTGGAATAATCATCGTTGCCCCACCAGGTACCGCCATAGCCGTTGACCACCTTGGCGGTCAGCTCATACTTGTAGTAGTACCAGCGGGTGGCATCATCGCCCTGACTGATGACCAGCACGCGGTCCGGCCAGTCCAGCACGGTGTTCATTGCTTCAGCACGGTTCTTTACATCGCGGCGCAGGGTGTACAGGCTGTCGGCGTTGGTCCAGAACCCGGCTGCGGGCACACCGCGCCAGGCAAAAATACCCAGCACTGCCGCAGCGGCCAGCCCCAGCGCCGCACGGCCCAGCCGCTGCGCCGCGCCGCTGCCCTGCCCCACCGCAAAGCCCAGCACACAGAAGCCGTACAGCATCCACCCCTGCAGGTAGGGCGCGATATAACGCTCATAGTCCTTCAAGGCGGAGCCTTCGGCCTCGGAGAAATTGTAGAAGTACAAAATCAGGTGGAAGAGATACAGCGCGGCAAAGCAGAACGCCCCGCCCACAAAGCCAACCACGGTGCGGCGGCGTGCGGCACCGGCAGGCGCTGCCACAAAGGCCGCCGTGAACAGCAGCAGAATGCAGCTGACGGCCATGATGGGCGCGCCCACCAAACAGACGCGGCGGTACAAAAATGCCTGGCCCATGCTCTGCATGATCTGGGCAAAGCGTTCTTCGCGCCCAATGCCCAGCAGCTGCTTGATGCCGCCGGTCAGCACAGCACCATAGCTCAGGCCCGCGCTGCCCACGCTGGCCCCAGTGGTTTCGGTTGGGGTCACGGCGGCGGTATAGCGGTTCCAGCTGATAAACACCGCCAGCACCACCGCCGCCAGAATACTGCATTTTGCCAGCGATACGCCGAAAATGCGGGCAGGCTTTGTATTCGGGTGCGGCGTACCGAACAGCTGATCCAGCCCGATCAGGAACGTAACGATCAAGGCATAGGCAAAACCGATATCTTTGGTCATGGTCAGCACGGCAAGTGGCATGGCACAGGCAAAAAAGCCGGTTTTGCGCCCGCCCGCCGCGGCATACAGGCACAGGGTTCCGCCAAACAGCAGCGCCAGGGGGGTATCCGCCATGGCGTTGGCATAAATGGTGGATGGGGTGCCCGCCGGAACCACGCTGAAAAAGAACGGCAGAAGAAAGCCCGCAGCAAACACCAACACAGTACCCGCCCAGTTTTTGCGCGGCATGGCTGCCGCCGGGGCAATGCAGGCCAGGAACAAAATATCCAGCCCGGCCAGGCACTGCCATTCATAAAACTGGCCCGGTACGCGCTGGAAGAGATAGGAAACCAGGCTGGTTGCCGGGTAGGTAAAGCTCGCCGTCAGGTTGATGGGATCCGCCACATACAGCGCAGCGCGCTCCGCCACCATCTTGGGGGCAAGGCCCCAGGCGGTAAATTCATCCCACTGGGTAAACATGGGCTGCTGCAAAGCAAACAGCACCCACAAAAAACAGCTGCCGCCCACAAACAGCAAAAAGCCGGGGCTGAACAGCGCCCGCCGGATAGCCCGCCACCCGGCACGCACCCCAAAGTAGACCCCGCCGGCCAGCCAGACCGCCATGATGATAAAATGGCCGAACTGCAAAAGCCCCAGCAGGGAAAGCAGATACAGCACCACGACCGACCCGCACAAGGCGGGCAGCGGCAGCAGGGCGGCATCGAACCGGGTACATGCCGCCACGCACAGACAGCATGCGGAGAAGAACAGCAAAAACAGCAGGCCGAATACAATCTGCACGGTACAGCACCTCCCGGAATCAGAATTAAATTAGTAATTAGCAATTAGCAATGAATCATTAGCGGTGGACCGCCGCCCGGTGGGCGGCTCAGAAATTTGGGGCAAGGTAGCATATAAAGGCTGATTCTATATTCGCAGACTATCACGCAAAAGCCGCGAAAAACCGCAGATTTGGTCGTACCACGGGCACACTGCCATTATTCTTTTTAACTATTCTCTCATATACGCGTAAGCCAGCTCACGCGTATACGACGTACACCGGCCCCACAAAGTAGTGCTGGAAGAGCAGCACAGCGCCCAAAACGGCATAGCAGGCGCACAGCGGGGTGATGACCGCTTCGGCCTTTTCTTCCGTGATGGCGGGGCGGATGGTTTTGCGCAGCAGTACGGCCAGGGCGGGCAGCAATGCCAGCCAGACGCAGAGGAAATACCGCGCCTGCAGCCCCACAATGCGCACCATGCCCACCGGGGTATAGGTGATATACATGGCTGCCATGGCACCGGCGGCGTACACCAGCGCCAGCAGCGCCGCCCCGCCCACGCGGCGGCGGGTGGGGAACGCATCGGCGCGTTTTGGCTGCGCAGCAGCCAGCAGGGCGGCCAACAGCAGCACCAGCAGGCCGGTCAGGTTCAAAAAGCTGATGGGCAGGTCCTTCCAGCCGAACAGGCCGAGCTGCCCAATAAAGAAATCATTCTCTCCCAGGGTCCCCCAGAACGCAGCAATGGTCCGCAGAGGGTTGCGCAGCACAAAGGCCAGCTGTTCACCGCCGTTTACCGTGCTGCCGCCCTGGCGCTCAATGATGGGATAGTTATAGCGGAACGCCGTTCCGTACCATTCCGTCAGCAGGGTAACGGCCATAGCACCGCCAAAGCTGCCCAGCGCCCACAGCGGGCGGCGTCCCTTGGCGTGCCATTCCCGCTTTGCCACCAAAAAGATAGGCAGCACCCACAAAAGGTTCAGGTACGGTTTAGCGATATTGACAAAGATGCAGGCGGCGGTGTAAATGCCCGCCGTTTGGGTGTTCCACTCCCTGCGGGTCAGCAGGGCAAGCATCAGGTAATAGCAGCCCAGCAGGGTTGCATCATAGCTCAGTGATGCCCCCATAAAAAGCGACATCGGCAGCAGCATAATGGCCGCAAAGGCCGGGCGGTAACGCTCCGCTTTGGCCAGCGCCAACGCGCACAACAGCGTGTAGGCCAGCAGGTTGACGATGCGCCCGCCATACAGGCAGCCCAGCGCGCCAAAGCCCAGCAGGCGTGCCAGCGCCATACCAACCGCGCCCGGCAGGAATGGAATGACCAGAAAGCTGACCGGCTCGCTGACCGGGTCCGGCACAGAATCCCGCACATCGTGCGCCAGGTACAGGGCAAAGCTGTCCGCCATGCTCTGCACTGCGCCTTCCTTGCCGTATTGCTTCAGGGCATAGCCCGCGGTGTTATAGGCTTTTTCCGCCCCGGTATCGGGGTCAGTGCCCACACCGGCAGAGGTATGCGCATTCACCCATGCACCGGGGAACGCTTCCAGCAGGTAGGCCACATCGTCCGGGTAGGTGCGGGAAGCATCAAAATCAAAGTGCCCGGTGGAGATGGCATAGGTGCGCAGGTAATGGTCGGCTTCGTCCGGCGTTTGCAGCGGCGGGTTGGCAAATGCAAACAGCAGCCCGCACAAAAAGATGCACACGGCCCCTTTTGCCGCAAATCCTTTTGCAAACCGCCGCACACAATACCCGGCCAGCAGACATACTTCCAGAAAGGCCGCACACCCCAGTGTAACCACCAGGGGAAACACACGGTTATCCAGCCCAAAGAACACCCGCCAGTAATAGGCCCACAGCACGCCGCATACGGCGGCGCACAGCACAGCCAGCCCCCACCGCACAGCGGCGGGCAGCTTTTGTAATTTTATTGGCATAAAACTCCCTTACAACCGGCCTTACAGAATGTACTGGCCGACCTTGTACTGGTCTAGGTTGCCGCGCAGGAACTCAATGGTTTCGGCAAGGCCCTGTTCAAAGGTATACTGCGGTTTCCAATCGGTCAGGGTGCGCAGCTTGGTGGCATCGCCCAGCAGGCGGTTGACCTCGCTCTTTTCGGGGCGCAGGCGCTCGGCTTCGCAGACAATCCTGGCGCTGGGGTTGATCTGGGCAATCAGCTCATTGGCCAAATCGCCGATGGAATGTTCCACGCCGGTGGCAATGTTGATTTCCTGGCCAATGGCGGCATCGCAGTCCGCAATGGCCATAAAGCCGTGGGCGGTGTCCTTGACATAGTTAAAGTCGCGGGTGGGGGTCAGGCTGCCCAGCTTGATCTCCTGCTGGCCGGCCAGCAGCTGAGTGATGATGGTGGGGATGATGGCGCGGCCGCTCTGGCGCGGGCCATAGGTGTTGAAGGGGCGCACAATGGAAACCGGCAGGTCAAAGCTGCGGTAAAAGCTTTCGGCCAGGCGGTCCGCGCCGATCTTGGTGGCAGAGTAGGGGCTCTGGCCCTGGAACGGGTGGTGCTCGTCAATGGGCACATACTGGGCGGTGCCGTACACTTCGCTGGTGGAAGTAACCATCACGCGCTGGGTGCCCAGCTCGCGGGCGGCGTTCAGCACGTTCAGGGTGCCCTTGATGTTGGTATCCACATAGCTGTCCGGGCTGTGGTAGCTGAACGGAATGGCAATCAGGGCAGCCAGATGGAACACGCGCTCCTGCCCGCGCATGGCAGTACGCACGCCGTTGGGGTCACGTACATCGCCCATAAAGATATCCATTTCATTGCGGATCTCCGGGGGCAGGGTATCGATCCAGCCCAGGGAACCAAACGAGTTATACAGGCAGAAAGCACGCACTTTCTCGCCGCTTTTTACCAGCTCTTCGGCCAGATGGCTGCCGATAAAGCCATCGGCACCGGTCACCATAACGGTATGGGACATTGTAAAAACACTCCTTTTTATATGGCAATATCGCCCGCAGGGCAGAACAATCCAATTATTACAAAATAGTATAACCGATTTGCGGCCTGATTTCAACCAATGCCCCGCCCAGCGTGCAAAAAAGTGCCGGGGCTGCCGCGGATAGGGTAGGCCTACATTAAATTTATATAAAGATTATTTCGTTTGTATCAAAGAGTTCGGCAATATGTTATAATAGGGCAATACCGCATAATTCTAAGTGCCGATACGGCGAGCGAGGTGCGGCAGATGCCGTGCCGCAGCTGCCGGAGCGGTGCTTAAGCCGCAAGGCGGGAATTG
>ENA-OYZO01000496-OYZO01000496.1-human-gut-metagenome-genome-assembly--contig:-NODE-496-length-16824-cov-10.031964_pt1 | contig 16824 bp, 18 predicted proteins | sample MGYA00243293_ERZ653481 | MGnify/ENA primary metagenome ERZ653481 (study PRJEB26926, sample SAMN06165094) | human gut metagenome | biome: ENVO:00009003; feature: ENVO:2100002; material: ENVO:00002003... | reverse complement strand
CGCACCTCGCTCGCCGTATCGGCACTTAGAATTATGCGGTATTGCCCTATTATAAATTCAAACATAAAGGAGTTCCATCATGAGCAAAGTTCTTGTTATCGGCTGCGGCGGCGTGGCAAGCGTCGCCATCTCCAAGTGCTGCCAAGTCAGCGATGTTTTCACCGAACTGTGCATTGCCAGCCGCACGAAGTCCAAGTGCGACGCGCTGGCTGCCAAGCTGGCCCCCAACACCAAAACAAAAATCACCACCGCACAGGTCGATGCCGACGATGTGCAGCAGCTGTGTGACCTCATCAACAGCTATAAACCCGACCTCGTCATGAACATTGCCCTGCCGTATCAGGACCTCACCATCATGGACGCCTGCCTTGCCTGCGGCGTCAACTACATGGACACCGCCAATTACGAGCCGGAAAACACCGATGACCCGGAATGGCGCGCCATCTATGAGAAGCGCTGCAAGGAGGCCGGCTTCTCCGCCTACTTTGATTACAGCTGGCAGTGGGCCTACAAGAAAAAGTTTGAGGACGCCGGCCTGACCGCCCTGCTGGGCTGCGGCTTTGACCCGGGTGTGACCCAGGCCTACTGCGCCTACGCTGCCAAGCATGAATTCGATTCCATCGACACGATCGACATTCTGGACTGCAACGGCGGCGACCACGGCTATGCCTTTGCCACCAACTTTAACCCCGAGATCAACCTGCGCGAGGTCTCGGCCCCCGGCAGCTACATGGAGAACGGCAAGTGGGTCGAGATCCCACCCATGAGCATCAAGCGCGAGTACAACTTTGATCAGGTCGGCCAGAAGGATATGTACCTGCTGCATCACGAGGAAATTGAGTCCTTGGGTAAGAATCTGCCCGATGTCAAGCGCATCCGCTTCTTCATGACCTTCGGCCAGAGCTACCTTGACCATATGCGCTGCCTGGAGGACGTGGGTATGCTCTCCACCACGCCCATCAACTACAACGGTCAGGAGATCGTACCGATTCAGTTCCTGAAGGCGCTGCTGCCCGACCCCGCCAGCCTCGGCCCCCGCACCAAGGGCAAGACGAACATCGGCTGCATCTTCACCGGAAAAAAGGACGGCAAGGACAAGACCTACTACATTTATAATGTGTGCGACCATCAGGAGTGCTACCGCGAGGTCGGCAGCCAGGCTATCAGCTACACGACCGGTGTGCCTGCCATGTGCGGCGCCCTGATGATGCTGACCGGCGAGTGGGTCAAGCCGGGCGTCTACACGGTCGAGGAGTTCAACCCCGATCCATTCCTCGATGCACTGGACAAGTACGGCCTGCCCCGCAGCGAGAACCATGACCCGGTTCTGGTGGACTGATGGCACTGTACGATGCACGGCCGCCGTTTGCGGCCATCGGCGGCACAGTGCCGCCGGAATTTGCCGCTCTGCCCACGCCCTGCTACCTGCTGGACGAAGCCGCCCTGACCCGCAACGCGGAGATTCTGGGCAGTCTTTCCCGGCGCACCGGGTGCAGGGTACTGTTGGCGCAAAAGGCGTTCAGCAACTACGATTTGTATCCACTGTTGGCACCGCACCTGGCGGGCACCGAGGCCAGCGGCCTGTTTGAGGCGCGGCTGGGTGCGGAGGAAATGCCCGATAGGGAAGTGCATGTTTTCTGTGCAGCCTACCGCGCGGACGAGATGAACGAGCTGCTGCGGTACGCCGACCATATCGTGTTCAACTCCCCGGTACAGCTGGCAAAGTTCGGCCCCGCGGCCAAGGCGGCAGGGAAGAGCGTCGGCCTGCGCATCAACCCCGAGTGCTCGACCCAGGACGGCCACGCGATATACGACCCCTGCGCCCCCGGCAGCCGCCTGGGCACGACCCGCGCCCAGTGGGATGCCGCGGTGGCGGCGACCCCAGCGCTGCCGCAGCTGTTAGATGGTCTGCATTTTCACACCTTATGTGAGCAGGACGCTGACGCGCTGGCCGTGACGCTGGACGCAGTAGCGGAGAAATTCGGCGATTTGCTGCCCAAAATAAAGTGGCTGAACTTTGGCGGCGGGCATCACATCACCCGCCCCGGCTACGACATAGCCACACTGGAACGCTGCATCCGTCGCGCCCAGCACGATTGGGGCGTGACGGTCTATCTCGAACCCGGCGAAGCCTGCGCCCTGAACGCGGGGTATCTCTTGACCCGTGTGCTGGATGTGGTGCAAAACGGCGATACGACGATTGCGATTTTGGACGCCAGCGCCGCCTGCCATATGCCGGACGTCATCGAGATGCCCTACCGCCCGCCGTTGCTGGGGGCGGGCGAACCCGGCGAGAAGCCCTGTACCGTGCGCTTGGCCGGGCCGACCTGCCTGGCCGGGGACGTCATCGGTGATTACGGCTTTGACGCCGTACCCGAAGTGGGAGATTTGCTGGTATTCGGTGATATGGCGATTTATACGACCTGCAAGAACAACACCTTTAACGGTATGCCGTTGCCCGGCATCTATGCCCGCAAGCCTGACGGCACAGCGCGGGAAATCGTGACGTTTGGATATAGCGATTTCAAATATCGGCTGGGGCAAAAAGAGAAAAAATAGAAGAAACGCGAAAGGCTTTGCCCGATTCTGTCGGGCAAAGCCTTTCGACTTTTCGGCATTGCGTACAAAATTCATAAGAATCTTTTGTGTTTTGCGCTAAATTCCGAAGGCCATTGGCGCTGTACAAATAGGTGTGTTACTGTATCCTCAATCGGCATTGGCCGAATGGAGGGAATGAAATATGCTTACCGCACGAATTGAAAAGATACGACAAAATTATGTAAATGCAAAGCCGCAGATTTCCTGCGAGCGTGCTACGCTCTGGACGGAATCCTACAAAAAGAGTGAGGGAAAGCCTGTCTGTATCCGCAGCGCACAGGCGTTTTATGACTGCTGCGCCGGGCTGGGGGTGCATATTTTTGAGGGGGAGCTCATCGTCGGGGCCATCGGCGAATACCGCAAGTGCGGTATCCTGACGCCAGAATTTTCGTGGCAATGGGTCGACCGTGAGATGGACCACTTTGCCACCTGCCCGCAGGACCCTTATATCATGACGGACGACCAGCGCCGTTTTGTGCGGGAAAAAATCTTCCCTTACTGGAAAGGCAAGTCGCTGGAAGAAGCATTCCTTGCGCGGTTGCCTGCTGAACCCCGGCCGGTTTGATCAGTACATGGATCCCTATCCTATAAGTAACGAACAACTGCCCGCGCGTAAAACACAGATGTACGCGCCACAATTAACAATCTTCTGCCAGATACAGAGAAAACTTTGCAATCTCCGGCCAAAAAGCCCTATACACAATGATTTTGAAGGAACTACCAAAATAGACTTGCGTTTTTTGAGCAGTCTGCTATAATAACAGCATCATCACAGAACACGAACGGGACAAAGGGGTCGCGGACTTGCAAAAGCCGCGGCCCTTTTCGTATTCGCACAAAGGCGTGCAGCACCGGATTTGCGGTGCCGTGCGCCTTTTGTTTTGGGTGAAAGAGGGACTATTGTAAAATGGCAAACATCCAGAAAGAGGGGGTCACACCATGAAAAAGCGTAATCGAGTTCTTGCACTTACCGTTGCAGCCGCTATGTCCGCGAGCCTACTGGCAGGCTGCGGGTCCAGTGCCCAGCAGGGCGGGGCCGCATCCAGTGAGACAACCACCAGCACTGCCGCTGCGGCATCCGACGGCGGCGAGGATAATATCATTCGCGTTGGTGTTGTCTGCTCAATGACCGGCGGCTCCGCCATCTACGGTGAGGGCGCTCAGAATGCCATTGATATGGCTGTCGAGGAAATCAACGCCGGGGACTCTGGCTACAAGATCGAAATCGTCAACGGCGGCAAGGTCGCAGACGATGCCAAGGACGCCAAGCAGGCCATGAACGCCTACAACAAGGTCATGGCGGATTCGCCGGAGGCCATCGTCGGAAGCTTCTTCTCTTCGGTCACACTGCCCATGGCAGAGCAGGCCTCCAAGGACGGTATGCTGCTGCTGGCGACCGGTGCAACCAACGCCGATGTCACCCTAAAGGGCTCTACGATCTTCCGCAACTGCTTCATTGATCCGTATCAGGGCAAGATGGCAGCGCTGTTCGCCAAGGACAAGGGTTTTACCAAGGCCGCGGTCATCTACGCCAAGGACGATGACTACTCCAACGGTCTGAAGGATGCCTTTATTGAAAACTGCGAGGCCAACGGTATCGTGGTTGCCTACACCGGTGAGTGCATGACCACCGACACCGATTATTCCTCGCAGGCAGCGCAGGCCGTGGCCAGCGGTGCAGAGCTTTTGTATTATCCCTGCTTCCTCGACACTGTTCCGCTGCTGGTTGGTGCAGCCCGCAATGCAGGCTTTACCGGTGCTATCATGGGTGGTGACGGCTGGGATGGCTCCGACACGACCGGCCTTTCCGCACAGTTTGATGATTGCTACTTTACGAACCACTACTCCAGCGAAGATACAGCCCCGGCTGTCCAGAACTTCGTGCAGAAGTACACGGAAAAGTACGGCACCGAAAGCCTAAACGCCTGCGCAGCCCTGTATTATGACGCTATGTACATGCTGGTGCAGGCCGCCGAGAATGCAGGCGGCACTGATACGGCCAGCCTTGTCAAGGGTATGACCGGCATGAGCTTCACCGGTGTCGGTGGCGACATCATGCTGGACGAGAACGGCGACGCTATCAAGAGCATTGCCATCAACACCTATGTGGACGGCGCAGTCAAGTGGACGGAAACGCTCGGCTCTGACGGCAAGGTCGTTTCCAAGGCTGAATAAAAAGTAAAGTCCAAAGACGGATGGGAGATGTACACGGTGGTGCTGCAACCCGCAAGGAACGCCTGCCGTGTACATTTCTTTTTTTTGAAACACCGTAGGAAAGGGGAATGGACCACAAATGAGCTTCTCATTGTTTTTCCAAAGCCTGATCAATGGATTGAACCAGGGCGCGATTTACGCACTGATTGCCCTTGGCTACACAATGGTCTATGGCATCATCCGTATGATCAACTTCGCGCATGGTGATTTTATCATGATTGGCGCATACACGCTGTTCTACACGATTCCGCTGATGGTCAACGCAGGTATGCCGGCCTGGCTGGCGGTCATTGTCGCCATCGCTGTCTGCGCGGTCGTGGGCGTGCTGGTGGAAACGTTCGCCTACCGCCCCGTGCGTAAGGCCGGGCCGATGTCGGCACTGATCACGGCGCTGGCAATGAGCATCTTCCTTGAGAACCTGGCCATGGTGCTGTTCGGTGCCAAGCCGCACAATGTGCAGGCTATCTTCAGCCTGCCGACCGTCACCGTGGGCGGTGTGGCGCTGCCACTGAATGTGCTGCTGACCATTGCTATCGGGCTGGGCATGATGATTGCTTTGCAGCTCTTTGTCAAGAAAACGAAACTCGGCAAGGCGATGCGTGCTGTGCCGCAGGACAAGGATGCGTCCACTTTGGTGGGCATCAATGTCAACAAAATCATCACGACGACCTTTGCCATCGGCTCCGGTCTGGCTGCCGTGGCCGCGCTGATGTACTGTGCAACCTACCCCCGTGTTACGAATGACATGGGCTCGATGATGGGCATGAAGGCGTTTATCGCTGCCGTGCTCGGCGGCATCGGCATCCCCGGTGCGATGCTGGGCGGTATTCTGATTGGTCTTATCGAAATCTTCGTCAAGCTGTTTGCCCCCGGCTGGTACGAGGCCGTGACCTACGGCACCCTGATCGTGATTCTGCTGGTCAAGCCTTCCGGTATTCTGGGCAAGAATGTCGGCGAAAAAGTATAAGGGAGCGTGAACAAGATGACGAAACGACGGCTGGCCTCCTATGGGCTGAATCTGGTCGGTGTCGCGCTGCTGTATGCGGCCATTACGCTGACCTTTACCTTCAATGCTTTTGGCAAAAGCACGACCTACATCCAGGGCATTTGTACCACCGCCTGCTATACCATCATCATGGTCACATCGCTGAACCTGGTCGTTGGCTTTATGGGTGAGTTTTCCATGGGCCACGCGGGCTTTGTCTCGGTGGGCGCATATGTCTCCGCCATCGTCTCCGGCGCACTGGCCGGGCATGGGCTTTCTGATTTAGGGCTGCTGCTTGTCGCCATTCTGGCGGGCGGCCTGGCCGCGGGGCTTATGGGCGTTGCGGTCGGCATCCCAGCGCTGCGGCTGCGGGGCGACTATCTGGCTATTGTCACCATGGCCTTTGCCGAAATCATCCGCGTGTGTTTCTGCAACTTTTCCATCACCGGGGGTGGCAAGACGATGAGCGGTATCCTCAAACTTTCGACGTTTGACCGCGCGTTCTGGATCATGGTCGTCTGCGTGACCATCATGTTCCTGTTTGTGCGCAGCCGCTTTGGCCGTACGGTACAGGCTATCCGCGAGGATTACATCGCAGCGTCGGCCTCCGGCATCAACGTGACCTATTACAAGGTGCTGACCTTCGCGGTCTCCGCGTTCTTTGCAGGCATTGGCGGCGGCGTTTACGCCCACTACATGACCGCCATGATTCCCACCAACTTCAACTTCAACTATTCGGCCGAGCTGCTTTCCGAGGTCATCATCGGCGGCACCGGATCGCTGACCGGCTCCATCATCGGCGCGGCGTTCCTGTCCAGTCTGCCGGAGCTGATGCGCGACTTCTCCACCTACCGTATGCTGGCCTACTCGGTCGTGCTGGTGCTGGTCATGCTGTTCCGCCCGGGCGGCATCTTCGGCCGGTGGGAGTTCAGCCTGAACCGCCTGCTGGGCCGCTTGGCCCATCCCAAGGCGAAAGCCAAGAAAGGAGCGTGAGCGATATGGCGGCACCCGTATTGAAAGCCCAACATCTGGGCATCCAGTTCGGCGGCCTGAAAGCCGTGGATGACTTCAACATGGAGATCGGCGAGTCCGAACTGGTCGGCCTCATCGGCCCCAACGGCGCAGGCAAGACAACGGTCTTTAACCTGATTACCGGCGTTTACAAGCCGACCGAGGGCTCCTTCTACCTCTGTGGTGAGCGGATGAACGGCAAAAAAACGCACCAGATCGTGCAGGCGGGCATCGCCCGGACGTTCCAGAACATCCGCCTTTTCAAAAAGATGACGGTCATCGAGAATGTCAAGACCGCCATGCAGTCCCACACGACCTACGGTATGGCGGACGCCATCTTCCGCACAAAGAAATACTGGCAGCAGGAGGCGGAGATCACCGCCCGCGCCAAGGAGCTGCTGAAAGTCGTCCACCTCTCCGGCAAGGAGGACTTGGAGGCCGACAACCTGCCCTACGGTGAGCAGCGCCGGTTGGAGATCGCCCGCGCGCTGGCCACCGACATGAAGCTGCTGCTCCTCGACGAACCGGCGGCCGGCATGAACCCCACCGAGACCGAGGAGCTGCTGGAGATCATCAACTACATCCGCAACGAATTTAAAGTGTCCGTCCTGCTCATCGAGCACGATATGAGCCTTGTCATGAAGATCTGCGAGCGCATTCAGGTGCTGGATTTCGGCACCACGATCGCCTCCGGCACGCCGGAGCAGATCGCGAACGACCCGCACGTCATCGAGGCGTATCTGGGCAAGGACGAACCGGAGGAGGCCGCCCATGCTTGAGATCAAAGACCTGCACGTCAACTATGGCGCTGTCCACGCGCTGAACGGCGTGTCCATGACGGTGAAGGACGGCGAGATCGTCTCCCTCATCGGCGCAAACGGCGCGGGCAAAACAACGACGCTGCGCACAATCACCGGGCTGGAAAAAGCGGCCAGTGGTTCTATCACCTTTGACGGCCACGACCTGCGCAAGACCGAGCCGAGCAAGATCATCACCCTGAAGCTGGCGCACGTGCCGGAAGGGCGGCACATCTTCCCCCAGATGACCGTCGAGGAAAACCTTGAGATGGGTGCCTTCACCGACCCCACCGATATGGCAAAGACGATGGCCGATGTGTATGAGCGCTTCCCACGCTTAAAGGAGCGCAAGCGCCAGCTGGCGGGCACGCTCTCCGGCGGCGAGCAGCAGATGCTGGCCGTGGGGCGCGCGCTGATGGGAAAGCCCAAGATGATCTTGATGGATGAACCATCGATGGGACTTTCGCCGCTGCTTGTCAAGGAGATCTTCGCCATCATCAAGGAGGTCAACAAGCAGGGCATCACGATTTTGCTCGTCGAGCAGAACGCCAAGATGGCGCTGGCGATCTCTGACCGCGCTTACGTGCTGGAAACTGGCAATATCACCCTGTCGGGCGACGCGCAGGAGCTGCTGAACGACGCCCGCGTCAAAAAAGCCTATCTGGGGCAGTAAGGAGGGAACACCATGTATCCAAACTATCCCTATTTCGCCGTGGCGATCACCCGCACCTGCGGGTCGGGCGGCGGCAGTTACATCGGCAAAAAGCTGGCGCAGGATTTTGATATTGATCTGTATGACCGCAAACTGCTGCGCCTGGCAGCCGAGGACAGCGGCATCAACGAGAAGATCTTCGCCGCCGCCGACGAGAACACCAAGAAAACGCTGCTCTACCGCGTGTCGCAGCACGTCTACGACGGCAGCTTCATCCCGCCGGAGAGCGGCAACTTCATCAGCGACCAGAACCTGTTCAACTATCAGGCCAAAGTCCTGCGGGAGCTGCTGGACGCGGAAAGCTACGTCTGCGTTGGCCGCGCGGCGGACTTCGTGTTAAAAGACAAGCCCAACGTGCTGACCGTTTACATCGACGCCCCCTACGAGGATCGCATCGAGCGGGAGATGAAGCGGCAGGGCATCGGCCGCAATCAGGCCATCCGGTACATTGATAAGCTCGACCATTACCGCGAGAGCTATTACAAGTACCACACCGGCCGCCAGTGGAAGCGGGTCGAAAATTACGACCTCTGCTTGGACAGCGCGGCGATCGGGCTGGACAACTGCGTGGAGGTTATCAAGAAGGTCATTGAGCTGAGGTTTGGGGTGAAGTGTTCGCGGTAACGGGAAACGGCCACGGGCGGCATATATGCCGCCCCTACGGTACAACGTAAACGGGCGGTTTGTAGGGGACGCATATATGCGTCCCGCAGAGCGCTGCCGTTATCGCAACATAAAAAATTCGCCGCCCGATAGGGGCGGAACATACAGCAGGGGAGGAAAGACTTATGGAAGCACTAGCCTATTATGATGGTAAAATCGGCACGCCGGAGGAACTGATGGTTCCCTTCAATGATCGGGTGCATTTCTTCGGTGACGGCGTCTACGACGCGACGGTCGGCGCGAACGGCAAGGTGTATCTGCTGCAGGACCACCTCGACCGCTTTTACACCAGCGCCAAGGCATTGGATATCAACATCCCGATGCCGAAAGAGGAACTGGGCAAGCTGCTGACCGACTTGCTTGCCAAAGTGGACGGTACAACGCACTTTGTCTACTGGCAGGTTACGCGCGGTGTCGAGACCCGCAACCATGTCTACGCCGAAAATCTCCCCGGCAAGCTGTGGGTATCCATCCGCCAGAACCACCTGAACGACCCCGACGTGCCCATCAAGCTCAACACCGAGGAAGATACGCGTTTCTATCACTGCAACATCAAAACATTGAACCTGCTGCCCAGCGTTGTGGCGGCGCAGCACGCCAAGCGTATCGGCGTGCAGGAGACTGTGCTCCACCGCGGCAATATCGTGACTGAGTGTGCCCACTCCAACGTGTCCATCCTCAAGGATGGCGTATTTTATTCGCACCCCAACGATGAATTTATCCTGCGCGGCATCGCCAAGACCCACATGATCCAGGCCTGCTACCGCCTTGGCATCACGGTCATGGAAAAGAGCTTCACGCTGGACGATCTGATGAACGCCGACGAGATCATCGTGACATCGTCCTCCAACTTCTGCCTGCATGCCTGTGAGGTGGACGGAAAGCCCGCGGGCGGCAAAGACCCGGCCACTCTCAAGGCCATCCAGGATGAGGTGCTGCGCGAATACTACGCCTACACCGGCAAAACGACCGTCGTGGACTGAACAGGGGGTGTGCAAGATGACCCGCGATGAACTGGAAAAACGCAACGTGGGCGAAAACCTCGATGCTTTGATGAATCTGGATCCGCGCGGCTACGGCGTCTGCCGTATTCTCTACACGGGCAGCCGCGCCTACACCGGTGAGCCGCTGACGATGCACGCGGCGCAGGTGCTGTGCGATACAGTAAAAGAGAACGACCTTGTGTACATTATCACCGGGTTTGTGCTGCTGCCGCATAAAGTGCCCGAGATGGACGGCACAGTCAGTGCCATGCTGCTGGCCCGGGCGCTGGTGATGGCCTTCGGTGCGAAACCAGTCATCGTCTGCCCGGACGACAGCGTGCAGGCCATTGAAAAGTGTGCCGCCGTCGTGGGGCTGCATATCTACGAGGATTTAGACACTGTGCAGGCCTTGCCGTTGAGCATGGGCGTCGTCGCCTTTACGAAGGACATCGCCGCCGCCCCGGCTCAGGCCACCGAGCTGGCCGCCCGCAAGCCTGCGGCGGTCGTCTCGGTGGAAGCATGCGGCGCGAATGCGGTGGGCGTCTGCCACAATGCCGTTGGTCTGGATGTGACCGCCCTGCAGGCCCGCAGCGATGTTTTGTGGGATACCCTGCGTGCCAACGGCGTGCCGAACATCGCCATCGGCGACCTGGGCAATGAGATCGGCATGGGCACGATTGCCGAGCATATCAAAAAGTACGTGCCCTTCACCGCGGAGGGCGAGTGCCATTGCGGCTGCGGCGGTGGCATTTTGAGTGCCACCAAGGCCGACAACATCATCACGGCGACCTGCGCCGACTGGGGCTGTTACGGCCTGATGGCGGCGCTGGCATATCTCAAGAAAGATATGGAGATTCTCCACCATGAGGAGATGGAATCCGAGGTCATGCGGGTGGCGGCACGCAATGGGTTTATCGATATGACCGGCTCACTGCTGCCAGGCATCGATGGCTTCAGCACCCGGATGAATGTGGGCATCGTCAGCCTGATGCGCCAGTGTACGGCCTACGCGGTGCGGTACTCCCACAAATCGGATCACTGGTTCGGCCCGGTGCTGGCAAAGCATTTCTTTGACTGACTATATAATATGGAAGGAGGCGGCGGCCATGCTGTCGTTTCAGCTGCATCCGGTGGGGGACTGCGCCCTGCTGGCAGAGTTTGCACAGCGCATTGCGCCGGACATCGGCGCGGCGGTGGCGGCACTGAACAGCCGTGTGCTGGCCGCAAAGCTCCCCGGCGTGGTGGAAACAGTACCCGCCTTTGCCTCGCTGCTCATCACGTATGACCCACTTGTAACGGAATACGATACCATAGCCGACGCCGTGAAAAAGCTGGCTGACGCCGACGGTGCGGACGCTGCGGCAGGGGAGGGGAGGCTCGTTACAATTCCTGTATGCTATGGCGGCAATTTCGGCCCCGACCTGCCCTTTGTGGCGCAGCACGCCGGGCTGACCGAGGAAGAAGTCATTGCCCTGCACACCGGGCGGGAATATCAGATCTATATGCTGGGCTTTCTACCGGGGTTTCCGTATCTCGGCGGTCTGGATGAACGGCTGTTCACCCCGCGGCTGGGAACGCCACGCACGGCCATCCCGGCCGGGGCGGTGGGCATCGGCGGCGAGCAGACCGGTATTTATCCCATTGCCAGCCCGGGCGGCTGGCAGCTGATTGGCCGCACGCCGCTCAAACTGTTTGACCCAGCCTCAGGTACGTTGCCTTACGCGGCGGGGGACAGGATACGCTTTACCCCCATCACGGCAGCAGAATTTGCGGCCTTGGCGGCCAAGGAGGGCACAGTATGAGCATCACAGTACTGGAACCCGTCCCCCTGACCACTGTGCAGGACGCGGGCCGGGTGGGGTATGCAGCGCAAGGCTACCGCAGCTGCGGCGCGGCAGACAGCTACGCCTACCACCTTGCCAACGCGCTGGTCGGCAATGACCCGGGCGCGGCGGTGCTGGAATCCACCCTGCGCGGCCCGGCACTGCGATTTGAGGCGGACACCGTTTTTTCGCTGACCGGGGCGGAAAGCCCTGCCGCGCTGGACGGCGTACCCGTGCCCTATTACGCGCCGCTGCTGGCGAAGGCAGGCAGTACACTGAAAATCGGCGTGGTTGCGTCTGGTTTGCGCAGTTACTTGGCTGTGGGCGGCGGCATTGCCACCCCGCCCGTGCTGGGGAGTCGCGCCACCGATGTGAAATGCGGTATCGGCGGCTTGAAAGGCCGCAAGCTGGCAAAAGGCGACACGCTCCCCACCGGGGTATGCGATACCGCCGCACTCTGGCGGATCATTACGGCCAAACATCTGGACCGCCCATTGCGGGACAAGGCCGTGTGCCGGGGCACCCATCCTGTGCGCGTGCAGGGGGCGCAGACTTTGCCGCTGCTGCGCACCGTACCCGGCCCGCAGGATGCCGCGTTCACCGTGCAGGGTTTACATGATTTTACCCACGGCATCTACACATTGACACCCAACTGTGACCGCATGGCCTGCAAGCTGGCGGGCCCGCCGCTGGCAATGCACCATGGCGCGGACATCCTCTCCGATGGCATTGTGCCCGGTTCGGTGCAGGTCTCCGCCGACGGTCAGCCCATCGTGATGCTGGCCGACCACCAGACCATCGGCGGCTACGCCAAAATTGCAACGGTCATCTCCGCTGACCTGCCCGCGCTGGCGCAGCTGCGTCCCGGTCAGCGAGTATGCTTCACCTTTGTGACCCCCGCCCAGGCCGTACAGGCCGCCCGGCAGCAGACCGCCCTGTGGCAGCAGGTACGGAATCGTTTGTAAAAGAAGGTGTGTTGTATGAAATACTCCGCATTTCCCCCGGCTGAGGTCCGTGCGCTGATCCGGGCAGGTAAGCTGGATGCCCCCACTACCGGCTATTGCGACGGCTATGCCCAAGGCAACCTGGTTGTGCTGCCCAAAGCGCTGGCATGGGACTTTCTGCTATTCTGCCAGCGCAACCCCAAGGCCTGCCCCCTGCTGGAAGTGGCCGATGCCGGGGAGCGCAGCTTCTCCCAATTTGCGCCGGGCAGCGATATCGCGCAGGACATCCCGCGCTACCGCATTTACCAAAATGGCGAACTAATCGGAGAAACTACCGATGTGACGCGGTATTTTGAAGGGCGGGACGATTTGGTCAGCTTCCTTATCGGGTGCAGCTTCTCGTTTGAGTCGGCCCTGCTGGACGCCGACATCCCGGTGCGCCAGATCGAGGAGGGCGTCAATGTGCCGATGTACAACACCAACATTCCCTGTATGCCCGCGGGGGTGTTCAGCGGCAACATGGTCGTCAGTATGCGGCCCATCCCGTATGCGCAGGTGCCCGCAGCGGTAGCCATCACGGCGGGCATGCCCCGCGTACACGGAGCACCGGTGCAGATTGGCACACCGGAGGCTATCGGCATTACTGACATGGCCCACCCAGACTACGGCGACGCCGTGACGATACGCCCGGGCGAAACGCCTGTATTCTGGCCCTGTGGGGTCACGCCGCAGGCAGTGGTCATGCACTCAAAACCCGAGTTTTGCATCACCCACGCGCCGGGACATATGTTTGTGACCGATGTGAAAAACACGGCGCTGAAATTTTAAGAGGGGGGCTTTGTAATGCCAACCATTGATTTGAACTGCGATTTGGGCGAGAGTTTCGGCGCGTACACCATCGGGATGGACGATGAAATTTTACCCTACGTGACCAGCGCGAATATTGCCTGCGGGTTTCACGCGGGCGACCCGTCCGTGATGAAAAAGAGCGTATTGTTGTGCAAAAAATACGGCGTGCAGGTGGGCGCACACCCCGGTCTGCCCGACTTGCAGGGCTTTGGCCGCCGCAAAATGGCAATCAGCCCCGCCAAAGCTGAGGCTGACGTAGTGTATCAAATTGGCGCACTGAAAGCCTTCTGCGATGCGGCGGGGGTGCCGCTGCACCACGTCAAGCCCCACGGCGCACTCTACAACATGGCTGCCAAAGACCCGGCGCTGGCGGAGGCCATCTGCCGCGCCGTGCAGGCTGCGGCCCCCGGTGCGGTGTTGCTGGCCCTGTCCGGCAGCGAAATGATCAAGGCCGCCCACGCTATCGGCCTGCCGGTCGCCAGCGAGGTATTTGCCGACCGCGGCTACCAGCCGGACGGAACCTTAGTGCCCCGCGGCACGCCTGGTGCGATGGTTGAGGACGAGGACACTGCTATAGTGCGGGTCTTGCAGATGGCAAAGCAGGGCACTGTACAGGCCAACGATGGCAGCACGGTAACTTTGCAGACCGATTCCGTCTGCATCCACGGCGACGGGCCGAAAGCTCTTGCCTTCGTACAGAAAATCTCCACCGCCCTGCCCGCTGCAGGAGTGGAAGTCAGAACGTTTACCGCGACCACCAGTGGGGCAACGTAGCCCACAACAAAATGTGGCATCACTAGCTGTGGGGACGGCCGGACTTTTGCGATTACGCGTTGCTGGTCTTTGCCATCAAGAGCTTACAAGAAAATAAGAGCAGGGCGGAGTAGGCAACGCCTGCACCGACCTTGTACACCAGCTCATCAACACCGTAAAGGACTTTTACGACATCAATCTGGACGAGCCGGAATTTTTCATCCGCTTTGCGCTGCATACGCACAATCTGCTGGTGCGCGTGCAGACCAGGAGCTTCTGCAAGAATCCGCTGGTCAGTGAGATACGCCAGAGCTGCCCGCTGATTTACGATGCGTCCGTGCAGCTTTCGGGCATCATCCGCGAAAAGACAGGCATCACGCTCGATGAGGATGAGATCGCCTACATCGCGCTGCATCTGGGCGGTGCGCTGGAAACGCAGAAGGAACTGGCAAACCGTGTGCCTGCCGTGCTGTATTGCCCCGGCTACTACAATATGGACAGCAGCCTGGCAAGATCGCATCGGTGCAGCCATCACGGGCGAGCACTGGCTGAATTTTACCGCAGCGGGCAAGAATAAGGGGCTGCACCTGCTGTGCGCGTATTTCGGTATCCCGCAGGAAAATACATACGCCTTCGGTGACAGCTACAACGATGCCCCCATGCTCCGTGCGGCGGCGCACCCCTACCTGATGAACACTGCGCCTGCCGATTTAAAGGCAGAGTTTGCCACGCAGATCGATGACGTGGCAGGTGTGCTGAAAACACGGGGACACTGAATAACGGCTTTTACGGCTTTTCTTTACAAGCGCGGCGAATCCTTCTATAATGGCGCTATACACTATGAATAGCGAGGAATTTCCATGAAGATGAAAGAAGATGAGAACCGGCGGCTCAACCAGGCGCTTGAGGATGCCGTGCAGGGCCTACAGAAGGCCCCCACGCAGGAGCAACTTGCCCATACCCTGACCGTTGTGCGCCGCGTCATGCAGGCAGGCGGGCAGTGGATCGCCGCCGTGGAGACAACGCCCGGCGCGTCCGCAGCGCTGCGCCCCAAAATCGTGCAGACCGCCGACGGCGGGCGCTGGTGGTATGCCTTCACCTCGTTTGACGAGCAGATGAAAAGCCCCGATGCCGTGAAATCTACATTCTGGGCTGACATAAACAGCCTATTTGCCGCCGCGCTGGCTGCGGAGGAGATTCAGGGCATTATCCTGAATCCGTGGCACTGTACACTGCAGCTGGATAAAACGCTGATCCGCATCATCAAGCCATAAAAGCAGGGGAGAGGGTAAGTTCGTTCTGCTGCGATTCCAGGAGTCGGTGCTGTTGGTTCCTATCTGCTGTGGGGGCTGACCGACAAGCCGGGGGTGACGGTCAGCGTTGTGGCCGAGGGCACCTGCGCCGTGCCGGGTGTACAATCAACGGCAAAACCTACCGCCCGCAGGTACTGACCCCCGCGTAAGCCCACGGCACAGACCTGCGGCGCCAGTTTTTTTGTAAGCTTTCTGGAGAAATGTTTTGCGCGGAGATTGACTTCGGAAAATTTGTCAAAAAATCTGAAAAAAGGTGTTGACATTTCCTTATGGGCGTGGTATAGTAACTAAGCTGTCTCGCGAGAGACGGCGCAGGACCTTGAAAATTGAACAAAACTGAAACTTGTGGAACCTTGAACGTGGGTTTGGAAACCCACGATAATCAATTCCAAATTTACAAGTAATTCATACAGGACGCAAGCGATTGTGTCTGAGTGATTACAGCGATTTAACACTTTGTAAGTGATTAAATACCATTTATAAAGAGTTTGATCCTGGCTCAGGACGAACGCTGGCGGCGCGCCTAACACATGCAAGTCGAACGGAGCTTAGAGAGCTTGCTTTTTAAGCTTAGTGGCGAACGGGTGAGTAACGCGTGAGTAACCTGCCCTAGAGTGGGGGACAACAGTTGGAAACGACTGCTAATACCGCATAAGCCCACGGTACCGCATGGTACTGAGGGAAAAGGATTTATTCGCTTTAGGATGGACTCGCGTCCAATTAGCTAGTTGGTGAGGTAACGGCCCACCAAGGCGACGATTGGTAGCCGGACTGAGAGGTTGAACGGCCACATTGGGACTGAGACACGGCCCAGACTCCTACGGGAGGCAGCAGTGGGGGATATTGCACAATGGGGGAAACCCTGATGCAGCGACGCCGCGTGGAGGAAGAAGGTTTTCGGATTGTAAACTCCTGTCGTTAGGGACGATAATGACGGTACCTAACAAGAAAGCACCGGCTAACTACGTGCCAGCAGCCGCGGTAAAACGTAGGGTGCAAGCGTTGTCCGGAATTACTGGGTGTAAAGGGAGCGCAGGCGGACCGGCAAGTTGGAAGTGAAAACTATGGGCTCAACCCATAAATTGCTTTCAAAACTGCTGGCCTTGAGTAGTGCAGAGGTAGGTGGAATTCCCGGTGTAGCGGTGGAATGCGTAGATATCGGGAGGAACACCAGTGGCG
>ENA-OYZO01000490-OYZO01000490.1-human-gut-metagenome-genome-assembly--contig:-NODE-490-length-16888-cov-12.561100_pt1 | contig 16888 bp, 10 predicted proteins | sample MGYA00243293_ERZ653481 | MGnify/ENA primary metagenome ERZ653481 (study PRJEB26926, sample SAMN06165094) | human gut metagenome | biome: ENVO:00009003; feature: ENVO:2100002; material: ENVO:00002003... | reverse complement strand
CCCTTGACCCTTTCGCGCGATTGAGTTGCGCGCAACTTCATACTGTGTCCGCGTGTTTAGCTGTGTATTGCAAGGAGGAGCCTTATGCGCAAGTTTCTTTCGGGTATCCTGTCTCTGCTTCTGCTCATGGGGCTTCTCCCTGCCGCGTATGCAGAAGAACCTGCCCTCGGCGTGACCTACGAAATTTTTGTTGCCTCTTTCCAAGATTCGGGCAGCGACGGCATCGGGGATTTGCAGGGCGTCATCGACCGACTGGATTATTTGCAGTCGCTGGGCGTTCGGCAGATTTGGCTCATGCCTATCCACCCCTCCCCCAGCTATCACAAGTACAATGTGCTGGATTACTACGCTGTTGACCCGTCTTACGGCACACTTGATGACTTCGACCGCCTGACCGCCGCCTGCAAGGAGCGCGGCATCCGCGTCATCCTTGATTTGGTGCTGAATCACTCGTCAAGTTCGCATCCGTGGTTTCTCGCGGCGTGCGACGACAAATTCTTCTCCCGCACGGGCGAAACGACCGACTGGTACGTTTTCTACCCGGAGGAAGGGAACGCGCGGCACAAAATCAGCGGCTGTTCGTGGTGGTATGAAGGGCAGTTCGGCAGTCACATGCCGGATTTCAACCTTGACAGCGAATCGCTGCGGGCGGAGTTCGCCAAAATCATCACGTTCTGGCAGTCCCATGGCGTGGGCGGCTTCCGCCTAGATGCCGTGACCAGCTACTACACGGGTGCAAACGCCTCCACCGCTGATTTCCTGCGCTTCGTTTGCGAAACGGCGAAAGCGAACGACCCGGACTGCTACCTCGTTGGCGAAGCGTGGACGGACGAAGCAACCATTCTGACCCTCTACGAAAGCGGCATTGACAGCCTGTTCAACTTCCCTGCCTCGGACAGCACCGGGCGCTTCGTGAAAGCAGCGCTGGCGGGCAAAAGCAGCACCGTCGCCTCTGCGCAGGCGGACTGGAACGCACGAATCCGCGCAGTCTCTCCGGCTTCGGTGGACGCGCCGTTTGTGAGCAACCACGATATGGCGCGCGCACGCGGAATGCTCCGCTCCAAGGTGCCGAACGAGAAAGCCGCCGCGCTGCTGTATCTGCTCATGCCGGGTGTCCCAACCGTCTACTATGGCGAAGAACTGGGCATGTCCGGCTCCGGGAGCGACGAAAACAAACGCCTGCCGATGGTGTGGTCAAGCGACGCAGCCACGCAGTGCAAAGCGCCCGCCGCTGCCGACCAAGCCCAGCGCTTGACAGACGGCGTGGCGGAGCAGGACAGCGACCCGGACAGCCTGCTGAACTGGTACCGCCAGCTGATTGCCCTGCGCAATCTCGCGCCCGAGCTGACCCGCGGCGAAATGACCGCGCTGGACGGCGGCAATGACGCAATTTGCGCCTACACTGTGACCGACGCGGGCAGCACCGTCGCCATCATCAGCAATGTCAGCCAGAAAGATACGCTGACCGTCTCGCTGGATGTGCTGCGCGGTGCGGAGCTGCTGGGCGGCATCGGCGGTGCGGCATTTGCGGATGGTACGGCGAATCTGCCGCCGCTGTCGGGCATAATCGTGCGTTTACCGTAAACTTTTTCCCCGAAATCAGCAGGATTTTCGCGTTTGACAGCGAATCTTCTTCCTTGAACAAGAATGCGGGATGAAAAACCCGCATTTCTTTCCACGATTTTCGGAAACGTTTCCGATTTCTCCATTTTTCCCGAAAGGATGGACTCGACTCATGCGCAAAAGCGGTATTTTGATGCACATCTCTTCCCTGCCCGGTGCAGGCGGCATCGGCAGTCTGGGCAAGGAAGCCTATGCGTTTGCGGACTTTCTGGAAGCAAGCGGCATGAAGCTGTGGCAGGTGTTGCCGATGGGACCGACCGGCTACGGCGAATCTCCTTACCAGTCTTTCAGCGTCCACGCGGGCAATCCAATGCTGATTTCCACCGAGAAGCTGGTGGCGGATGGTCTGCTGACGCTTGACCCCGGTGAAGAATTTGTGCCCACGCAGGATGAGCGGGTGGAATTTGACCAAGTGCGCGAGAACAAGGAGAAGCTGCTGCGCAAAGCGTTCCATCAGAGCGAAAAGGGACTTCTGCCGGAGATTCGCCAATTTCTGCGCGACGAGCGCTGGGTGAGCGACTTCGCGCTGTTCACCGCCGTCAAGCAGCATTTCGGCGGCGTCATGTGGCGTCAGTGGCCAGACGAGGGCATCAAGATGCGCAGGAAGGAATCGCTGCTGCAATACCGCATGATGCTCGACGAGGATGTGCGCTATCACGTCTTCTGCCAGTTCATTTTCTTCCGCCAGTGGAAGGAATTCAAGGCTTACTGCAACAACAAGGGGATTGAGCTTTTCGGCGACATGCCGATTTACGTCGCTGAGGACAGCGCGGACACATGGACGCAGCCGGAAGTTTTCCAACTGGACAAGAACCGTGCGCCGAAGCGCGTCGCGGGTGTGCCGCCGGACTACTTCTCCGCTGATGGGCAGATGTGGGGCAATCCGCTCTACCGCTGGACGTACCTGTTCTTCCGCCGCTACGACTGGTGGGTGGAGCGGATGCGCGGCATGAGCAAGCTCTACGACATTGTGCGCGTTGACCACTTCATCGGCTTTGCGAACTACTACTCCATCCCCTACGGCGCGCCGAACGCCCGCAGCGGCAAGTGGATTGTCGGGCCGGGCAAGAAGCTGTTCCGCCGCCTGAAGAAGGAGCTGCCGAATCTGCGCGTTGTGGCGGAGGATCTCGGCGTACAGAGCGACCGTGTGCGTGAATTGCTGAAATTCGTCGGCTATCCGGGCATGAAAGTCGCGACGTTCGGCTTCGGCGGCGATGCGGACGGCAACCAGCACTTTCCCGGCAACTGGTCGGAGAACTACGTTGCCTACACCGGCACGCACGACAATGACACCACCGCCGGGTGGATTGCCACCGCCGACGAAACCACGCTCAAAGCCGCGAAGGACTACCTGCACTTTGACGGCACGGACGACGGTGTGGAAGCCTTCATCCGCTGCGTGCTATCCTCCCCGTGCTGCATGGCGGTTGTGCCGATGCAGGACGTACTGCATCTGGGCAGCGAAGCCCGCATGAACCTACCCGGCACCATCGGCGGCAACTGGGCATGGCGCATGAAGCCCGGCGCCGCGACGGAGGATGTTGCCCGCCATCTGCGCGAAATGAATCAGGAGTATCAGCGTATCTGATTTTGTGGAATCCCCACTATCAATCGACGAATATAAAGGAGAGAGCAACATGATGAACGCCAAGGAACTGCTTCGGCAGACCGAATCGCTGCTGCTGCAGAACGACCACATCACCCTTGCGGAAGCCTCCGCGACACAGCTGCACAACGCCCTGTCCACCGCCGCCATGAACGCGCTCACCCCCACTTGGGTCAAGTGCGAAGCGAAACGGCAGGGGCATCGGCAGGCGTACTATCTGTCGGCAGAATACCTCGTCGGCCGCATGGTGTACAACAACCTGTTCTGCCTTGGGCTGCTGGACGACGTGAAGGCACTGCTGGCGGAAAAGGGCGTTGACATCGCGATTCTGGAAGACATTGAGGACGATGCGTTCGGCAACGGCGGTTTGGGGCGTCTGGCAGCTTGCTTCCTTGATTCCGCGGTCACGACGAACGTCCCGCTGACCGGCTACGGGCTGCGCTACCGCTACGGGCTGTTCAAGCAGACGTTTGTCAACGGCTATCAGCACGAAGAGCCGGACGATTGGAGCCGCTTCGGCGACCCGTGGAGCATCCGCCGCGTTGACCAAGCGGTCGTCGTGAAGATGAAGACCGGCGACGTGCTGGCTGTCCCCTACGACATGCCGATTATCGGCTATGGCGCGAAGAACATCGGCACGCTGCGCCTGTGGCAGACCGAATCCCTGCACGAAATCGACTTCACTGCCTTCAACAATCAGCATTACGCGCAGGCATCCGCCGACAAGAACAAGGCGGAGGACATCACCAAGTTCCTTTACCCCAACGACGACCGCCGCGAGGGCAAGCAGATGCGCATCAAGCAGCAGTATGTGCTGGTCAGTGCGTCCCTGCAGGATATGCTGCGCGCCTACAAGAAGCGTCACGGCGATGATTACGCGTGGTTCGCCGATGAGCACGCCGTGCAGCTGAATGACACGCACCCGGTCATGGCGATTCCGGAGCTGACCCGCCTGCTGATGGAAGATGGCTTCACGTTCGACGCGGCGTTTGAGATTGTCCGCAACGTCTTTGCGTACACGAACCACACCGTGATGCAGGAAGCGCTGGAAAAGTGGGATTTGGCGCTGCTTGCAAGCGTCTGCCCGGAGCTTGTTGCCATCATCCGCAAAATCGACGCGAAGTTCAAGGCGGACATGGCTGCACGCGGTGCGGAGGTCAAGGCAACCCGCTGCATCATCTGGAACAATCAGGTGCATATGGCGCAGCTGGCGGTTTATGCGACCGTCGCCACGAACGGCGTTGCCGCGATTCATACCGAAATCCTCAAGGACGACGTGTTTGCGGACTGGTACGCGCTGTACCCGGAGCGCTTCCAGAACAAGACGAACGGCATCACGCAGCGCCGCTGGCTGGGGCTGTGCAATCCGGAACTGACCGCGCTGATTGAGAAGCACATCGGCGGCGGCTTCCTGACCGATTTGGACAAGCTGGAAGCTTTGAAGCCGCAGATCAGCGACGACCTGTGCCGCGAGTTCATCGCCGTGAAGAAGGAAAAGAAAGCGCAGCTTGCCGCCGAGATTGAGAAGCGCGAAGGCGTGAAGCTCGACCCGAACATGATTTTCGACATTCAGGTGAAGCGCCTGCATGAATACAAGCGCCAGCTGATGAACACCATGTCCATCCTGCACCTGTATTTCTGCCTGAAGGACGGTACGCTGACCGACTTCACGCCCACGGCGTTCATCTTCGGCGCGAAGGCTGCACCGGGCTATGCGCGCGCCAAGGCGATTATCCACCTGACGAACATGGTCGCCGACATGGTGAATAACGACCCTGACACCTCTTCCCTGCTGAAGGTGGTGTTCGTGCACAACTACAACTGCTCGTGGGCGGAAAAGCTGATTCCCGCGGCGGATGTGTCCGAGCAGATTTCCACCGCCGGCACGGAAGCGTCTGGCACGGGCAACATGAAACTGATGCTCAACGGCGCGGTCACGCTGGGAACATATGACGGCGCAAACGTCGAGATTACCGAGCAGGCAGGCCGCGAGAACGAGTACATTTTCGGTGCGACGGTTGAAGAAATCAACGCGCTGAAGAAGAACGGCTACGACCCGCGCGCGATTTACAAGGCCGACAAGGAAATTGCGCGCGTGCTGGACACGATGGTGGACGGCACCTTCCCCGACCCGGACGGCTCCATCAAGGAGCTGGTGTCCTCCCTGCTGCTGGGCGCAAGCTGGCACAAGCCCGACCACTACTTCATCCTCCACGACTTCCACAGCTATGTGGACGCGAAACTGGCAGTGAACCGCGACTACCGCGACGAGTTGTCCTTCGCGCGCAAGTGCCTGATGAACATCGCCAGCGCAGGCATGTTCTCCTCCGACCGCACGATTGCGCAGTACGCGAAGGAGATTTGGAAGGTCTGAGTTCTTCTTTCCCTATAAAAACTGCCCTGCGGGTTCAAACCGCAGGGTTTTTTGATGTGCTTGTTTTGGGGAAATTTCGCATTGTTTCCAGATGGATTTGGAAATAGTATCAGATGTAATCTATCATCCTTCTCTTGCCCTGCGTGCGCAGCTGCTTCGGCGCTGTTCACGCAGGGCGTTTTGTTTTGCCATGCTATCCGGTCGCGCCCATCGGCGCGACAATGTGCAGGTTATGGGGAATGCTGATTGGGGGGCGCGTCTGCGGACGCGCAAAGATACAACCGCTGCGCTGAAAGCGCTTCGCTGTTCAGCGCTCGTGGAGCGGAATTGTCGCGTTTGGCATAACTGGTCTAACGGTGCAGCAGTTGGGGCGTTGCCCCAAGCCCCACAAGGGGCGCCGCCCCTTGACCCTGCAAGGGACATTGTCCCTTGACCCTTTTTTGTGCCCCGGCTTGAGCGCGCTTCCTTACTTCTTCTTTTCCGGCGCTTTTTTTGCCTTTTCCTTCGCCTTTTTCTCCTGATACAGTGCTTCTTCCCTGTCAAACATCTCCCACATCTGCCTTTGCGCTTCCTCCACCACCCGGTCGCGCTCCTCAATCGGGTGCTTCTCCGGGTCGTAATCAATCTCCGTCCCGAATGACAGCGTCCGCATCCCCTTATGCGCCAGCATCGGCACAAATCGGCAGCACTTACCCGTCCGCGCATAGTACACCTGCGCCAGCATCGTGAATCCGCGGAACAATTCGCCGGGGCGGCCGTGCTCATAGCCGGGGCGATTCGGGTCAGCATCGGGGTTTTCGGGGAAAATCAGCAGATTATCGCCCGCCTGCATGGCTTCCACCGACTTGCGGAAGGTTGTCGTCAACTCGCGGGGCTTGTGGCGGTAGACCGGCACGCACTCCACGGACTTCATTGCCCATACGCTGAGCGGGCCGCACAGCTTCGAGATAGGCCAGCGCAGCGGGCCAAGCCACTTCATTTGCGAAAATGTATATTTGTAGACGTATTGCGCAACCTCGTCCGGGTCAATGGAAATGTCGCTGATTGTCCACGGGCGCACGGGCACGGGGCAGAACAGCATCCCCGCGACGGGGCCGTAAATTTCACCGTGATTGCAGAGGAACACCAGCGGGTTGCTGTCATCGGGGTGAATGTTCTCCGCGCCCTTGACCGTGTGGTGGAAGAACGGGCGCATCACCGCCATCAAAAAGCGGATGCCCAGCGGCTGAACGTGCCGCTTGATGACGACCTCCTCCAGCTGCTGCTCCAGCGCCTTGTTTTCCTCGCCGGATTCACGGATGTGCAAAAACCGCAGCACTTTCTGCATGTAACGGTTCGACAGCGGGAAGCGCAGCACGCACAGCAGGGCGATGAACGCCGTAATCAGCGCCGGAACAACCATCACCGGCTGGAAACTTGCAGCGATTTCCTCCGCCGTGTGCGGCAGCCGCTGCCCAGCAAGGAAGCACAGCACCGTCAGCGCCACAAGCGCAAGCATCTGCCCCAGCAGCGAAGCCACTTCGCGCGACACGCGCCGCATCAGCCGATAGCCGGGAATTTCCTGCCCGGAGGTGAATTTCGCGACCGCGCCCATCGGGCTTTCCATTTTGCTCAGGCAGACCTTGCACACCGCGCAGCCGACGGAGCAGAGCGCCAGACAGAAGTAGGTGATGCTGATATCCGTCGTGTGGTGCCGCAGCATCCGCGAAAAAATCCACAGCCCGTAGAGCCAGAGGAACATGCCCATCAGCAGCAGCGAAATCGGTTCATTCTTGTTTTTCTTCTCGCGCTTTTTCAGCAGCAGCGTCGCCAGTTCCTCGCACAATAGCGTCGTCAGCACCGCTATCGCCATGCGAATCAGCATTTGCTCCGCCGTCGTCGCGAGGAAGGTGTACATGACGATGAGCGTCATTTCCATTGCCGTCAGCAGCACCATGCTCAGCCGCTCAAAGGCGCTCAAGGCGTTCGCGCGGTGAATCGTCTCCAGCGTAAAGTGCGCTTCCTCCAAGTTCGGGCGCGGCAGCACGGCGCGCTCTTCATACGCCGCGTATGTCGAGTAAAACGCCGCCATCCCGCACAGAAGGTACCCTATCATCATCGGCACGGAGAGCTGCACCGGCAGGTTGACCGCCAGAATCAGGGCTTGCAGCGCCATCATGCACCCATGCAGCGCCCCGCTCAGGCACAGGAATGTCGTCTGCTCCATCCGCCCGTCAAGGCACAGCCGCCCCATGCGCTGGCACAGGCTGTCCCGCAGCTGCATGGACAGCACAACGGAGAAAATCAGCCACATTTGCGTGCTGCCGAACGACATGGGGTACAGCACGACAAGGCACAGCGAGAGCAGCAGCAGCAGAATCATCAGCGGAATGCGCATCCATCGCAGCGCCTTGGGCAGATAAATGGCTTCCTCGGGGCTGAACGTCTGGGCGAAAACCGTTGTCACGCGGCCAATCATATACAGTGCGCCGCCGTACAGCGGCATCCCGGATAAACCCTCGGAAATCAGCATACAGTAGATATATCCGTACAGGCTGGACATATCCGTCAGCAGCAGGGTCGTCGGCGGTTTTTTCCGCAAAGCCATCGACCCTCCTTTCGCATTCTCTTTGCCCGTATTGTACCATGAGAAGCCTAAATTGGCAAGGGTTTCAGGCGCAAAAGAGAATATTCACGGTTTATTTCCAATCCTGCCGCCCGAAACACTTGCAACTACCCGTGCTTTCCTGTAAAATAGGGACAGGTGGCAAACGATATGACGAGGAGGCTTTTTTCATGATTGCTGATGAACAGGTGACGACCGAGCCGTCTTCTCTCTTTTCCGCGCAGGATCAGGCGGCGATTCGCGCACAGCTGAAAAAGCGGCTGATTCTGGTGCTGATTCCGGTGCTTGCGCTGCTGGGCGCCGCCATTTATTTCGCCATCCAGCGCAACGAGGTTGCGACCGATGTGCTGACGATTGTCAGTCTGGCCGTGCTGATTTTCTGCTATGACCTCTTCCTGAAGCCGCTGCGGTGCTATCAGCGCCATTTGAACAACGTGATTTCGGGACGCCGCCGCGCGGTGGATTTGCCGTTTCTGGCGATTTCGGACGATATCAGCCTGGTGGACGGCGTGCCGTACCGCGCCATGACCTGCACCGACCTCGACGCGAAGGGCCGCCCGTATGACCGCCTGTTCTACTTCGACGCGGAGAAGCCCTTCCCCGCCATCGCGGCGGGCGAAACCGTGCGCGTCGTGCACCACGAGCTGGACGTGTCGGACGTGGTGCGGGTGTAATTCCGGAGGATTTTGCCCCATGAAGAAGCTGCTTTGTCTCCTGCTGACCTTGCTGCTGATTCACCCCGCACTGGCGGAGGATGCCCTTGACGCCCCCGATGCCGCCTCCCTGCTCTCCTGCGCGGATGGCACAGTGCTTGCCGTTTCGCCGGATTTGCGCGTCCTTCGCCGGGACAGTGCGGGCGACTGGGCGCTTGTCCTTTCCGCCGAGCAGATTTCCGCCGCCTGCCCGCCCCGATTCATGCCGGATGCGGCGAATGCGCTGCTCCTGCCGGGCGAAAATGGTGCATACGCGCTGCTGCTCCTGCCCGACACGAGCGGGCAAATCGCCGTGTTGTCCCTGACCGGGGCGACGTGCGAGCTGACGCGGGTGTTCGCGGATTTCCTGCCGATGAACAGCGAAATGACCGCGCAGTGGGCGCTCCTTTCCGCCGCGCGCGCGCCGGAAACACGCTGTACGCCGCCTTTTCAAGCAATTTCGCGACATACAGCACCTATGCGCTTTCGCTGGCGGACGGGTCGTCTTTTCTGCTTTCGGATGCGCCGATTCGCTTCTTGATGCCCTTGGCGGACGGGCAGCTGCTGGCGTGTGTCAATCCGCCCATAAGCAGCATCGACGAAAGCTGCTTCGCCCTGCTGGATGCGGATTCCGGCGAATCCAGCCGCCTTTGCGCCCTGCCCGCCCACAAGGCATACGCGGGCTTCGCGCTGGACGGCGATTCCCTCTATTTCACCGACGGCGAGACGATTTACTGCGCCGCGCCGCCCTATGATGCTGTGGAATCCGTCGGCTATCTGCCGTCGCTGGACACGAGCGCCCGTCTGCCCGCGCTGATGGTCGATAATTGCTACTGCGTGTGCAATGCCGAATTGGGTTTCTTCGCAGCGCAGCTCCATACCGCGCCGCGCTGCACCCTGCGCGTGGATGCCCGCCTGTCCAATATGAATCGGGCGCTGGTGTCGCAGTACCTCCGTGCGCACCCGGACGTTGCCGTTGTTTATGCGCCGCACAATGCATCGACCGCGCCGGAATACCGCCAGCACATGGAGAGCGGCGACGCGCTGGATATTTACGCCTTCACGCTGCCAAACGAATCGTTCATCCCCCTGCGCGACAAGGGCAACCTGCTGGACTTGCGCCCGCTGATGGGCGCGGACACCCTTGATTCGCTCCTGCCGCAGGTGCTTGCGCCGCTGGAAAAGGCGGGCGGGCTGTTCGCGATTCCCTGTGGCGCGCCGAGCGTCTCGTGCTGGTTTCTCGACCAATCGTCGCTGGAATCCTTGGCGCTGACGGACGTTCCCGCGACGTATGCCGACCTGATGACGCTGATTTCCACCTATCTTGCCGACTTCGCGTCTGATTCCGACGTTGCCTTAGCCGACAATCCGGGCGGCATGGCGGATTCCCTCTTCCAGCAGCTTTTCTGGGCGCAGCTCGCGCGCTGTGAAGCATCCGGCGTCCTGCCGACGTTCACCGACGCGGATTTTGTTGCGGCGCTCCGGCAGTACATCGCGCTCCGCCCGGCGCTGGTGGACTACGAAACCCGCTGGCTGGCAGAACGGTCTTCTTCGCTGGGCGACCTGGGCGACACGGGCGGCATCGTCACGGTTCTCTCCGTGTCCAGCAGTCAGCCCTCGCTGCTGCACCTGAACACGTCGCTTACGCCGAGCAAAACGGACGAAGATCCGCTGCTGCTGTCGTTCAGCGAAGGCGGCGTGTTGCTCATTCCGATGACGTACTCGGTGCTGGCAGTCAATCGCCGCTCGGCATACCCGGATGATGCCGCGCCGCTGCTGTCCTACCTGCTGGACAATCAGCCGTATGATGCGAAACTGGCGCTTCTGCCGGATTACGCGGTGCTTCAGCCGAATCCGGCATACACAGAGGCGGCGCAGAAGATTCTGGACGACGAAGCGCTTTACACGCAGTACCGCGCCACCCTGTCCCCCTTGGAGCAGAAGCAGGCGGAGGATATACTGGCGGACGCACGCGCAGCGCTCCATCAGATTCCGCCGGACGTATACAGCGCGGCGGAAATCGCAACGTATCATGCGCGCCTGAATCACGCGTATCTACTGGAATCGTCGTTCTGGGTCAGCGGCGACCAGCATGTATCCGCCCTGCGGCAGCGCCTTCTGGACGGCGAATGCACCGTGGAGACGTTCGTGCAGGAATTGACCCGCATCGTGCAGATGATGACGCTTGAAAACGGCGTGGCTTCGTGAATTTTTCCCGCGCGTCCTGCAACAAAACACCCCTTTCAAGCGTTTCATATTTAGGGGATAATTCCCCTTTCCCAAGAAGAATCAATCCTATGAATGGAGGGTAACATCATGAAGCATCTTTCCCGTTTCCTGTGCCTGCTGCTGATGCTGGCGCTGCTGCTGCCCGGCGCGCTTGCGGAGGCAGTCGAGCAGACCGAGCAGAACGACAGCGGCATCGAAGAAGATGAGGTCGAGAAGGTCGGCGACATTTTCGACATGTACCAAGTCGGCAGCATGGTGGAAGCAAACGGCAAGCTCTACACCATCTCCTACGGCCCGACCATCTGCGAATTCGACGGCGAAAACTGGCGCATCGCGGTGGTGGCGAGCAGCTTTTCGGACGTTCTGCGCTTCTCCGAGGACGGCTCCTTTTACAGCGACGAAACGTCCGCCGTGCTGTCTGTGGATGAGGACGGCACGCTGCTGCTGCTCTACCCCTACTCCGACGGCCTGATTGACCTGCTGCGCGTCCCGCTCGACGGCAGCGACGTCACCCGCGTGCATTCCTTCCGTCTGGCGGAGGATAGCAGCGACGAGGACGGCAGCCTCTACTTCTCCCTGCAGGGCGCGGCGCTGACGAGCGATTACGCCTATGTGACCGCCTACGACATGAATCCCGAGGCGACCTACGGGCTGAATCAGCTGTTTGAGCTGAACCTCAAGGACGGCAGCGTCCGCAAGGTGACGGAGGATTACATCGGCATCATCCTGCCGCTGGATGACACGTCGCTCATCGGCTACTATGACAACCGCTACACCGGCGCGGACGACCCGCTGACCGCGCTCGTGCGTATCAACCGTCAGACCGGTCTGACCGACACGCTGTGCGAAATGGAGTCCGACTCCTCTTTCTCCGGCTTCACCATGTCCGGCACGTCCGTCGTCTTCAACGATGGCTCGCAGGTGCTGCGCGTCGCCGCGCCGTATGACACCGTGGAGACGGTTGGCTACCTGCCCCCGGCGTATGTGTACACCAATCTGCCCGGCTGCGTGTCCGGCAATTCCTACTATACTTACAACTACGACGCCGGTTTGACCTCGGTTGACCTCACTGCGCCGCTGCCCGCGACCGTCCTGCGCATCGACTCGTCCATCAGCTGGGGCGACGCGGGCGAACTGGTGCGCCAGTACGCCAAGGAGCACCCGGAAGTCGGCATCGTGTACGCATCCACCAGCGCATCCACCGCGCCGGACTACACCCAGCACATGCAGAGCGGTGAGGCGCTTGACCTCTACGCCTTCTATCTACCGGGCGACGCCTTCGCTGCCCTGCGCAACAAGGGGTATCTGGCGGAGCTGTCCGGCAGCAGCGACCTGCTCGCGGCTGTCTCCGAGATGTTCCCGAATCTGACCAAGCAGGTGCTGGTGGATGGCCACCTTTACGCCCTGCCCGTTGAAGTGAGCACCTCCTGCTGGTCGATTGACACCGCCGTGCTGGAGGATGTCGGGCTGACGGCAGAGGATGTGCCGACGACGTATCTGGAGCTGCTGAACCTCATCGACGAATGGATTACCTCCTACGTTGAGGATTACCCGGAGCACGCGCTGATGGACTACCCGTACAGCCTGTCAATGCAGCTGTTCAGCCAGATTATGCTGGCGCAGATTGCCGAGTGCGAGGCGGACGGCCGCACGCTGACCTTCACCGACGCGGATTTCATCGCCACGCTGAACAAGCTGGACAGTATGCGCGAGAAGCTGAAGGCGTACGAGGATCAGTGGAACGACGACAACAACAGCGGCAATATTGTCTATAGCAGCAACACAATGATTGGCGGCTCGTATGACGCCAGCAGCAGCGAAGTTCCCCTCCTGAGCAGCTACGCCAGCATCGACATTCACTATGCCAGCAACCCCGAAAGCACGGCTGTCCCGCTGATGCTGTCCATCCAGCCGAACCACGACAGCAGCGTCATCGGCAACCTCCGCGTGATGGCGGTCAACCGCTCCAGCAAGAATGCGGATGCCGCCATGAAGCTGCTGACGTACCTCGCCGTCAACCGCAGCGATTATCAGAAGTCGCTTCTCTCCCCTGCCTACACGGACAACATTGAAGACCTGTACTACGAGGAGAACAAGGCGAGCCACGAGAGCTACATTGACGAACTGACGAAAGCAATGGCGACCGCCGACGACAGCGAAAAGCGCGACTATCAGGAAGCGATTCAGAACCTGACGGACGCTTTGACCCGCCTCTCCCCCTACCAGTACACGACCGAGGACATCCTCCTCTACGATTCGCAGATGGAGAATGTGCGCATCATTGAATCGACCGTGTTCTACGGCGACGACAACGAAGCGTCCACGCTTGTGAACCGCTACATGGACGGCAACATCACCGTCGACCAGTTTGTCCGCGAGCTGACCCGCATTGTGCAGATGATGATTATGGAGAACTCGTAAGTCGCACCCAACCGAGAAGCCGGATGAGAAATCCGGCTTCTTTTGTATTGTAGGAGAACCAAGGGGCGTTGCCCCTAACCCCACCAGAGGCGCTGCCTCTGGACTCCGCAAGGGAGTTCCTCCCTTGACCCTTTCGCGCGATTGAGTTGTTCGTACTTTCAGACTATGCCCGCGTGTTGATTCGACCTCATCACCCCAAAAGCATGGGAGCGTGCACCGCGAAGGGGTCGAGGGGGCGACCGCAAAGCCCCCTCGTCGCTCCCGCAGGAGCGAAACCCCTGCGCAACAAAAAAAGACCAAGAAACATGGGCGTGCACCGCGCAGAAAAGCAGCTTTCCCACTCCAAAATCAAAAAAATCACAAAAAAATGACGATTCGATGCAACGAAATCGCCTTTTCATTCGTCTTATATCATGAAGGCGGTTATGTTATTAACGCCGCCGATTCCACGCAATAACGAGGTGATTTACGATGACGGAGGGAACGCAGGCGCGTCCGGAGCGCGTAATGGTGCTTGAGCCCGATGCCGAACGCCGGCAGATGCTCGCCCAAACGCTGATGCAGTCCGGCTTCCGCTGCTTTATGGCGGATTCGGTGCACGACGCGCTCCCCTTCTATCAGGACAGGCAAGATTCGGCGTGTATGCTGACGATTCTCAACGCGCGCCTGCCGTGGTGCGAGAGCGTTGAGCTGCTCAGCCGGGCGCAGGAAAACGACTGGCCCGTGCTGTTTCTGACGGCGGAAGCGGCAAACGTTGCGCACCTGCAATCGCTGTTCGACCTGCCGTGCGACGCGCTGGTGCACCCCTTCTCCCCCAAGCAGCTGATGAATGCAGTGGAAAACCTGCTGCTGCTTTCCCAATCGCTCCTGCGTGCCGGACCGCTGCGGCTGGACACGCTGCACCACCGCGTGACGATGGCAGGCGAGCACCTGACGCTCACCGCGCAGGAATTTGCCTTGCTGGAAGTGCTGGTGAAAACGCCGGGGGCAGCCGTCTCCCGCGAAACGCTCCTGCGGACGGCGTGGGGATATCAGGATTTAGGCGAAACACGCACGGTGGACGTGCACATCCAGCGTTTGCGGCGGAAACTGGGCAAATCGTGCATCGAAACGGTGTATAAAACAGGATATAAGCTCAAAATGGCGTAACATTGCGTCCCCCTCTGCGCAAAGAGGGGGATTTTTCGTGCCAAAATCATCATCCACATGAAAAAACCGTTCCCTTGTGCGGAGGGAACGGCTTGTGCTTGCTTGATGTGTGCGTAAAGAAAACAAAACGTTCAAACGTGACAACCGTCACGCAATCTTACTTCGCTTCGGCGGTCGCATCGGTGCCGGGGATGTTGATGATCTCCAGCATGACCAACTCGGCAGCATCGCCGCGGCGCGGTCCCAGCTTGTACATACGGGTGTAGCCGCCAGCCACGTTCTTCTCGGCGTTGCGCTTCTTGAACATCGGGCCGTACTCACGGAACAGCTTCTCAACGACGGGATACTTCACGTCCTTGGTGCGCTCCTTGTACTCCTTCTTGTTCTCGTCCGCCAGCTTCTGCTGCGGCACGTTGTACAGATACGCGGTCATCTGACGGCGAGCGTGCAGCTTGGACGGCGCATCGTTAACCACCTGCAGTTCGACCTTCTGATCCTTGTCGTTGTGGGTGATCTTGGTGGTGGTCACGGTGTTGTCGCACTCGTTGACTGCCAGAGTGATGTAATGTTCGGCAATGCGGCGGACTTCCTTGGCCTTGGCTTCGGTCGTCACGATCTTGCCATTCTGAAACAGGTTCGTCACCAGACCGCGGAGCAGCGCTTTGCGCTGACCGGCCGTGCGACCCAGTTTGCGCTGGTGTGCCATGGGATTATTTCCTCCTATCACGGGCAAGCAGCGATTCTAACCGACGTGCGATCGGATAAAATCAGGCTGCCATCGTTGTGCCCCGTCTTATTCTTCGTTCTGGCGCAGACTCAGACCCAGATCCTGCAGCTTCTGTTCCACTTCTTCCAAGGACTTGCGACCAAGGTTGCGCACCTTCATCATGTCCTCCTGGTTGCGCTGCACCAGCTCGGCGACGCTGTTGATGCCAGCGCGCTTCAAGCAGTTGTAGGCACGGACAGAGAGCTCCAGCTCTTCAATGGTCATTTCGAGGACTTTTTCCTTCTTGTCGTCCTCAGGCTGCGTCATGCTGACCGGCAGCACCTGATCCGTCAGACTGACGAACTGCATCAGGTGTTCGGTGAGAATCTTCGCCGCGCAGCTGATGGCCTCTTCAGGCTTCAGGGTGCCATTCGTCCACACCTCAAGGGTCAGACGGTCAAAGTCGTTGGACTGGCCGACGCGCTTATCCTCCACCGTGTAGTTGACCTTCACGATGGGGGTGAAGATGCTGTCCATGGCGATATCGCCGATGGGCATCGAGCCGGCATTGCGGGCCTTATTCTTGTCTGCGCTGACGTAGCCCACGCCGCGTTCAAGGCGGAGCGTCATCTGAAGATGCGCGTCCTCGTTGAGCGTTGCGATGTGCATATCGGGGTTGATGATTTCAATTTCATCATCAACCTTGATATCCGCCGCGGTCAGTTCGCACGGGCCCATTTTGTCCACGATTACAGACTTCGGGCCGTCGCTGTACATTTTGACAGCCAAGCCCTTCAGGTTCAGGATGATTTCGGTGACATCCTCTTTCACGCCGGGAATGGTGGAAAATTCATGCTGCACACCTTCGATGTGAACAGCAGACGCCGCCGCTCCGGGCAGAGAGGATAGCAGGACACGGCGCAGGCTGTTGCCCAGCGTGTGACCAAACCCGCGTTCGAGCGGTTCGACCACAAAGCGTCCGTACTTGCCATTGTCCCCGACTTCGACGCATTCGACTTTTGCGATTTCTACGGCCATTATTTTTACCCTCCTTGCTCAGGTTCGGAGTGACGAAGGGAGGAATGCGAAAGCGAGCTTCATGCATCCCGTCATCCGCATCCCGTTTCCCTTCCTTAACGGGAGTAGAATTCGACGATCATGCTCATTTCGGCTTCGAGGCTGACGTCCTCACGGGTCGGCAGCGCAACGACTTTGCCGGTCAGGTTGGGGGCATCAAAGGTCAGCCACTTGGGGGTGACGACGCTGGTGCCTTCGCGCAGCGGCTTGAAGAGCTCGGACTCGGTGCTCTTCTGGCGCAGGGTGATCACGTCGCCAACCTTCACGGAGTAGGACGGAATGTCCACCTTCTGGCCGTTGACGCGGATGTGACCATGCACAACGATCTGACGGGCGGCACGGCGGGTCTTGCCCAGACCCAGACGGTACACAACGTTGTCCAGGCGCAGTTCGAGCAGCTGGAGCA
>ENA-OYZO01000450-OYZO01000450.1-human-gut-metagenome-genome-assembly--contig:-NODE-450-length-17743-cov-6.444482_pt1 | contig 17743 bp, 14 predicted proteins | sample MGYA00243293_ERZ653481 | MGnify/ENA primary metagenome ERZ653481 (study PRJEB26926, sample SAMN06165094) | human gut metagenome | biome: ENVO:00009003; feature: ENVO:2100002; material: ENVO:00002003... | reverse complement strand
CGCGGCACACCGTACATTTATCAGGGTGAGGAGCTGGGCATGACGAACCCGCACTTCACGAAAATCGAGCAGTACCGCGACGTCGAGAGCCTCAACTACTACAGGATCCTGCGGGAGCAGGAAAAGACCGAGGCCGAGACGCTGGACATTATCGCCCAGCGCAGCCGCGACGACAGCCGCACCCCGATGCAGTGGGACGCGAGCGAGAACGCCGGGTTTACCACCGGTACGCCGTGGATCGGCATTGCCGACAACTACAAGGCCATCAATGCCGCTGCCCAGATGGACAACCCGGATTCCATCCGCAGCTTTTACAAAAAATTGGTGTCCCTGCGCAAGCAAATGCCGGTCATCAGCGCAGGCAGAATCGAATTTTTGTACCCTGATAACGCAGATCTGTTGGCCTACCGCCGGTACGACGGTGAGACGGAACTGCTGGTGCTCTGTAACCTGCGGGCATGGGAAATTGCAAAGCCCCTGCCCGACGGCTGGACCGCCGCCGAAGAACTGCTGGGAAACTACCCTGAATCTGCCGCCACCCTGCGCCCCTATGAGTGTGTGGTGCTGAAAAAGTAAGCCCCAAAATCCTAAAAGCAAAGCCGCTTTCCCTTATTTGCACTGCAAATGAGGGGAAGCGGCTTTTTGTAAGGGAAAAATGATTTTACTGTGCCAGCAGCCAATCCAGCAAGTGGATGATCCGGATTCCGTCATAGTTGCCAAGGGTCACTTTGTCCAGTGTCAGAATGATTTTCTCATAGTTATCCCGGATATTGCGCAAGGGCACGATTTCGCGGGCGAAAGTTTCCTCGGCGGTCATGTCGGCAGTGACCTGGAAGTAGGAGTATACTCTTTGCGCAAAACCACGGCGTACACCTCCCGGATGTTGTACTCATTGTAGAATTTTTGGCGGCATACGTCAACAAAATTCCGAAAACTGAAACTGTTTTCCTTCGGCGAAGTGACGAAAAAAATAGCTCATCCTTAGCGAAAAGAGAGAACCTACAGGAAACCCCTTGAATAAGCAGGGCTTTCGCACTACAATGGAAACCGAAAAGATAATTTGAGTTTCCGCGAGGTGAAAGCATGGATGAACACAACGAATTGTGCGTAAAACTCCGGGCGGCAGGTATGGCGCTTTTCCGGCGCGAGGGGCTGCGCTTCACGATGCAGCAGGCCGCTGAAGCCATCCACATCAGCAAAAAGACGATCTACACGGTCTATCCATCCAAGGAAGCGCTGCTTTTGGACATGGTGGACGACGCCTTTGCGCACATCCATGCCCGCAAACAAAGCATCATCGACGGCCCCGGTACGTTGACCGACAAGCTGCGGGCTGTCATCATCGCCCTGCCGGAGGAGTACACCGCGCTGGACTTGCAGCAGATGACTTTGCTGGATGAAAGGTACCCCGCCGTCGCCGCCCGTGTGCGGGAGCACCTGGAAAACGGCTGGGAACCGACGCTGGCCCTGCTGGAACAGGGCATGGAGCAAGGTGTGCTGCGCCGGGTGTCGCTGCCGATTTTACAGCGGATGATCTCGGCCTCCATTGAGGATTTCCTCGCGGATCGCACGCTGGAACAACAGGGGATAACCTACACGCAAGCGCTCGACGAAATGGTTGCAATTTTATGGGAGGGAATCGCGGTACGATGAAATACAGCCTTTGCAATAATTGGGAATTTACCGAGATCTGGAGCGAGGACTTTTGCACCGGCGCACCTGTGCCATGCCAGGCTGTGCGTCTGCCCCATACCTGCCGCGAACTGCCGCTCCACTACGCAGATCCCGCAGACTATGAGATGGTCTGCGGCTACCGCCGCACGCTGACCTTGCCGGACGCGCCGCGGCTGTTTTTGCGGTTTGACGGCGCGGCCCACCAGGCTGCCGTCTACCTGAACGGCCAGCTCGTGGGGGAACATTTGGGTGGCTACACGGCGTTTGCACTGGAAATTACAAATTTTGTGCATCGTGACGCAGAAAATCTGCTGGCCGTGCGGCTGGACACGCGGGAAGACCCGGCTCTGCCGCCCTTCGGCTTCGTCATCGACTACTTGACCTACGGCGGACTCTACCGCGAGGTCTGGCTCGAAACCACCGCCGCCACCTGCGTGACCGACCTGTTTGTGCACACGCCGACGCTGACAGAGGCCGCTGTCTCCGTAACTACTGATGCTACGGAAAAGGCTGCCGTGCTGCGGGTGAGCCTCTGCGCCCCGGATGGCGCGGCACTTGTGGGCCAACAGCTGCCCGCCGCCGCAAAAGCAGAATGCACGCTGACCCTGCCCGACGCCCAGCCCTGGGGTACCGACCACCCGAACCTGTACACCTGCCGCGCTGAACTTCTGGACGCAGCCGGGCAGGTACTGGACTGCCGTGAGACGACATTCGGCTTCCGCACGGCAGAATTTAAGGCGGACGGATTTTATTTAAATGGGAAAAAGACGTTCCTGCGCGGACTCAACCGCCACCAGAGCTACCCTTATATCGGCTACGCCGCGCCGGAGAGTTTGCAGCGCAACGATGCCCGCATTTTGAAAAACGAGCTGCACTGCAACGCCGTCCGCACCAGTCATTACCCGCAGAGCCAGCACTTTCTGGACGAATGTGACAAGCTGGGACTGCTTGTCTTTACCGAGCTGCCCGGCTGGCAGCACATCGGCGACGCCGCATGGAAGGACCGCGCCTGCGAAATGCTGCGAGAGATGATCCTGCAAAACCGCAGCCACCCCAGCATTATCTTGTGGGGCGTGCGCATCAATGAGAGTGTGGACGACGATGAATTTTACAACCGAACGAATAAAATTGCGCACGAGCTTGACTCGAGCCGCGCAACCTCCGGTGTGCGGTACCTGGAAAAAAGCCATTTGTTAGAGGACGTCTACGCCTACAACGATTTCTCCCACAACGGCATGAACGCCGGGGCCAAGCGCAAAAAGGACGTAACCCCCGATATGGGCAAAGCGCTCCTGATTTCGGAGTGTAACGGCCACATGTACCCCACAAAGCCTTTTGACGATGCGCCCCACCGCCAGGAACACGCGCTGCGCCATGCGCGGGTACTGAATGCCGCCTACGCCGACGGCGAACATGCGGGCTGCTTCGGCTGGTGCATGTTCGACTACGCCACCCACAAGGATTTTGGCTCCGGTGACCGCATCTGCTACCACGGCGTGCTGGACAGCTTCCGCAACCCAAAACTGGCCGCCGCCGTCTATGCCTCCCAAGGCGGGGGCAAACCGATTTTGACCGTCAGCTCAACGATGGACATTGGCGATTCCCCGGCCGGGCAGTTGGGTACGGTGTATGTGTTCACGAACGCCGAGCGGGTGGACCTCTACAAAAATGACGTATTTGTGACAACTTTGCACAAGAGCGGCTGGACGGCCCTGCCGCACCCACCACTGGCTGTGGATGACACGATTGGCGAGCTGCTGGAAACGCAGGAGCGTTTCGACAAGGCCAAGGCCGACACGCTGCGCGACTGCCTGCTGGCAGCGGGCAAATACGGCCTGGCCGGGCTGCCGCTGCGCTACAAGTTCAGGCTGGCGTGGTGTATGGTTCGCTACAAAATGAGCTTTGACGACGGCGTAAAGCTGTACGGCAAGTATGTGGGCAACTGGGGCGGCGCGGCCACCCGCTGGCGGTTTGACGCCAAAAACGGCGATACGGTAGTAAAAAGTGTGACGCTCTGCCCCAGCCGCAAGCTGCATCTGGAGGTCACTCCGTCAGCCCACGCCTTGCGTGAGGGCGACACCTACGACATGGCTGCCGTGCGGGTGCGCATTCTGGACGAGAACGGCAGCCCCGCCGCCTACGCCCAGCTGCCGCTGCAATTTGCCGCAAGCGGCGCGGCGGCGCTCGTCGGCCCATCCATCGCCACGGCGGAAGGCGGCATGGGCGGTACCTACATCCGCACGATAGGCCAGACCGGCACGGCCAGCCTGACCGTGGCCGCCCCGCAATGTGAGCCTGTCACCGTAACATTTTCCGTCACCGGAAAGGAGAATACAGCATGGAACTGACAACAAAGCAAAAGGCCGCGTTTGGTATCGGCGCGGTGGGCAAGGATATGGTCTACGCCCTGTCGGCATCCTACGTTATGTACTATTATCAGGATGTGCTGGGGCTTTCGGCCACGTTCGTCGGCCTGATTCTGATGATTGCCCGCGTGTTCGACGCCTTCAACAACCCGTTCATGGGTGTGTTGGTCGCCAAGACCCGCACGCGGTGGGGGCGGTTCCGGCCGTGGATCTTTTCGGGCACTGTGCTCAACGCCGCGGTTCTCTACGCGCTGTTTGCCGCGCCCGCGCTGGCCGAAGCCGGGATGATGGTCTATTTCAGCGTCATTTATATTCTGTGGGGCGTCACCTACACGATGATGGACATTCCTTATTGGTCAATGATCCCCGCCGTGACCCGAACCCCCGCAGACCGTGAGAATCTTTCAGTCGTCGGCCGCACCTGCGCGGGTGTCGGTTCGGCGCTGATTGCGATGTTCACGATGTTGCTCGTCGGCGCTTTGGGCGGTGACAGTGAGCGCGCTGGCTTCCGCTGGGTGGCGCTGATTGTGGCCGTAATATTCGTTGTAACGGAAATTCTCTGCTGCGCTAGTGTCAAAGAGACGAGCGGCGGCGAGATGAAAACCGCCACCGTCGGTGAGATGTTCAAGGCGCTGTTTGCAAACGATCAGGCGCTCGTCGTCGTGGGCAGCATCGTCCTCATTAACTCAGCGCTGTACCTCACGTCCAACTTCATCATCTACTTCTTTAAATATGACTTTGGTGGAACGGGCTGGAAAGCCAGCTACACGCTGTTTTCCACCATCGGCGGCGCGGCGCAGATTCTGGGCATGATGATCCTTTACCCGCTCGTGCGCAAAAAATTAAGCAATACCGGCGTGTTTACGTTAAGTCTGGCGCTGGCGCTGGGCGGCTACGGTGTGCTGCTTGTGCTCTGCCTGACCGGCTTCTCGGGTAATCTGGTGTTGCTGTGCGTGCCGGGCGTTGTGGTGTTCGCGTGTAACGGTATGCTCAGTGTGCTGACGACGCTGTTCCTCTCGAACAGTGTCGACTACGGCCAGCTCAAGACCGGCCGGCGCGAGGAGAGCGTGATTTTTTCGATGCAGACGTTCGTCGTCAAGGCGGCGTCCGGCGTGGCGGTGTTCCTGACTGGCATCGGCCTGGACCTGATCGGCCTGGTCGGCAACACCGAGGAGACCGGTCCCGTGGCCGCGCAGAGCGCCTCGACTCTGCTGGGCCTGCGCCTGATGATGACCGTGTTGCCGATGGCCGTTCTGGTCGCGGCGCTGGTGCTGTTCCGCCGCAAATTCACCCTGAGCGACGACCACGCGGCCGAGATCAGCGCACAGCTGCACGGCAAAAAAGAGGGTGTCTGATATGACGGAACTGCATTGGCGCGCGGCCACGGATACGGGAAGCTATGACGGTACAGCATTGATTTCGGTAGGGCAGGGGGCTGTGCATCTGCGCACAGACCTGCCTGCCGGAACGCTGGAAAATGCTGTGGCGACGCTGTCCTGGCCGATGGCCGAGAATGAAAAAATCTTCATGAACGGCTACCAGACCTGGACCGAATGCCCGGAACTGCCCAAGTGGGGCCGCCAGCGCGGCACCGACCACATTCCGAAATTTCTGCTGGACAAATACGCCTTTGACCGCTACGGCGACTACCATTTTGTGCGCTACAGCAAACGAAAAGGCATAAGCCACGGGTTCTCCTACTGCTATTTCCGCCGTGGGGAACACTACCGCCTTGTGGCAAGCCTCGACGAAACGCCCGGCTACACGATTTTTTACTACGACGCCAAGGCGGCTGTCTTGCGCATCGAGCGGGACTGCGCCGGGGTGTGGCACGGCGGCAGCGTGTTTGCGGCATTCGATTTGTTCTTTGCTGAGGGTAGCGAGGACGAGGTCTTTGACGCATGGTTCGCGGCGCTCGGCTGCCGCCCGCGCACTACAAAAAAGCTGGCCGGGTATTCCAGCTGGTATAACCGCTACCAAAACATTGACGAAGCGTCAATTTTGGAAGACCTGCAGGGGTGTAGGGCACTGTTCAAACCCGGAGACCTCTTTCAAATCGACGATGGCTGGGAAGCAAAGGTCGGCGATTGGCTCGAAACCGACCACGCTAAATTCCCCCATGGGCTGCGCCCGCTGGCGGATGCAGCGCATGAAAGCGGCTTTCTGGCCGGGCTGTGGCTGGCACCGTTTGTCTGTGAAAAGGAATCCCTGCTCTGCAAAAATCACCCGGACTGGCTGCTGCAGGTGGACGGTCAGCCCTGGTGCTGCGGCTGCAACTGGAGCAGCTTTTATGCGCTGGACATTGACCACCCGGAGGTTCAGGCCTACCTCAAGCAGGTCTTTGACCGCGTCCTGAAGGATTGGGGCTTCGACCTTGTCAAGCTGGACTTTCTCTACGGCGCAGCACCGTTCGGCAACGGCCGGGAATCCCGCGCAGGACGGATGCAGCGTGCCATGGCACTGCTGCGCTCATGGTGCGGCGACAAGCTGATTTTAGGCTGCGGCGTGCCTGTCATGCCCGCCTTTGGTATCGTTGACTACTGCCGCGTTGGGTGTGATGTAGGGCTGGACTGGGACGATGTATGGTATATGCGGCTTTTCCACCGCGAGCGAGTCTCTACAAAGCAGTCCATCGGCAACACGATTTTCCGCCGCCAGCTCAACAGACGCGCCTACGGCAGCGACCCCGATGTCTTCTTCCTGCGCGAGGAAAACTGCAAACTGACCGCACAGCAAAAGCAGACTCTGGCTCAGGTCAATGCACTGTTCAGCGGCATCCTGCTCACCTCCGATATGCCCAGCCGCTATACCGATGAGATGCGCCGCCAATACAACGCCCTGCGGGAATTGACCGAACACGCCGAAAATTGCACCGTGGATGCAGACAACGGTCTGACCGTACACTACACCCTGCACGGCAAGCAGCAGGTAATCAAAGTCTTCTGACCGTACAGCTTTCTGCAAAATGCCACAAAATTTTTGCTGTGACCGCTGATAGAATTGCAATCGCAGGGCAGGGGATGGTATAATGTGTAAATAGGGCGGTATGCCCTTCCGCTTCGGCGGTACATGTTATATTGTAATAATTTTATCTGAGGAGTTGTGGAATGAAGAAAAACGATCTTTCCCCCGAAGCCTTTCGCTTTGAAGGCAAGATGTCCCTGAAGCAGGCACTGCCGCTGGGCATGCAGCATGTGTTGGCGATGTTTGTCGGCAACCTTACGCCGCTGCTTATCATCACGGGCGCCTGCGGCCTGGCCGGCGGCGAATTTGCCGACCTGCGCGTCACACTGCTGCAGAATGCCATGCTTGTGGCGGGCATCGTCACACTGGTTCAGCTGTATTCCATCGGCCCCATCGGCGGCAAGGTGCCTATCATCATGGGCACCTCCTCCGGCTTCATCGGGGTATTCAGTTCGGTCGCAGCCTCGATGGGCGGCGGCGTACTGGCCTACGGCGCAATCATGGGCGCGTCCCTGATCGGCGGCCTGTTCGAGACAGTGCTCGGCTTTTTTCTGAAGCCGCTGCGCAAGCTGCTGCCCTCTGTCGTTACCGGCACGGTGGTGCTTTCCATCGGTTTGAGCCTGATCTCGGTCGGCGTAAACTCCTTCGGCGGCGGCAACACCGCGCAGGATTTCGGCTCGGTCGAAAACCTGCTGCTCGCCATCTTTGTGCTGGTCGTCATCCTGATCTGCAAGCACTCCGGCAGCACCTTTTTGAATTCCTCCTCGATTTTGGTGGGCATCATCTGCGGCTACATTGCAGCGTTTCTCATGGGCCTTGTTCTGCCCACCACGGTGCTGAACGCCGAGGGCGTTGCCTATACCAAGGCATGGGTGCTGAACTGGAACAAGGTGGCCGAGGCCAAATGGTTTGCATTGCCCCAGCTGATGCCGGTCAAGCCGGTGTTTGATATGCGTGCAATCGCACCGGTCATGATTATGTTTATCGTCACGGCGGTCGAAACCGTGGGCGATATTTCCGGCGTTATCATGGGCGGCATGGACCGCGAGGCCACGGACACCGAGCTGTCCGGCGGCGTCATCTGCGATGGTATCGGCTCCAGCTTTGCCGCGCTGTTCGGCGTGCTGCCCAACACCTCCTTCAGCCAGAATGTCGGCCTTGTCAGCATGACCAAGGTCGTCAACCGCTTTGCACTGGCCACCGGCGGAATCTTCCTGATCCTCTGCGGTCTGGTGCCCAAGCTGGGCGCGCTCGTCTCGATCATGCCGCAGTCGGTGCTGGGCGGTGCAGCTGTCATGATGTTCTCTTCGATCGTGGTGAGCGGTATTCAGCTCATCACCCGCGAGCCGCTGACCCCACGCAGCCTGAGCATCGTCTCGGTAGCGCTCGGTCTCGGCTATGGCATCGGTGCCAACAACGGCATCCTTGCCCACGCACCGCAGATGCTCTCTCTGGTATTCGGCGGCTCCGGCATCGTGCCCGCCGCACTCGTTGCCATCCTCTTGAATCTGGCCATTCCCAAGGACGAAAACGGCTAAAGGAAGCTTTTCTCAATAGCGGGCAGTGTAAAGCGCACTGCCCGCTATTGTATTTTGTAGAAATTCAAACGCACAAAAGCACCTGTAGCACCCTATTGACATTTGGGTGCCAGACTACTATTATATGACTGAAATATCGTAGAATTGTTGCTGGTGCGCCGTTTTGGCTGCGTGCAGCTTTTTTACGATCCATCGGTTAGGTTCTTCTAACTCGCATGTGCAAGCTGCCATGCTTCCGCCGTGCAGCTTTTCAAATAAGCAGCAGTTAGTTGATGTAAACCAAGGAGTTGAGCATTACGAAAAAGAATTTTTGGGACAGAAATGCAGCAGGCTATGACCGCTTTATGCGCAAGAACGCAATAGCCTATGATCAATTATATGCATTGCTTCGCCCTGCTGTGTGGCACAAAACCGTTTTGGAGGTAGCCACCGGTACAGGGCAGGTGGCAAAGCATCTCCTGCGTTCTGCTGATCACATTGAGGCTACCGACTCCTCCGCAGCGATGATTGCGCAGGCAAAGCGGGGTAATTTTTCCTCCAAGCTGTATTTTTCCGTGCAGGATATGTTCCATCTGCCTTATGCTGACCAGTCCTTTGATGTTGTCATTGTCTCCAATGCGCTACACATTGTACCGCATCCTGAGAGAGCCCTCACCGAGCTTCGCCGTGTGCTTAAAAACGATGGCATGCTGATTGCGCCGACCTTTACCCATGCAGAGAATTCCCCTTGGGGAAGGCTTCAGGCCCTTGCGCTGAAAATTGCAGGCTTTCCGCTGCACAGCAGGTGGACGAGTGTTGCGTATCTGGCATTTTTGCAGCAAAACGGCTGGACCGTTTGCAAAAGTGTTGTGTTGCAGAATTCCATTCCACTTACCTACGCAGAGTGTAAAAAATCGAGGAGAATACAGCATGGAACTGACAACAAAGCAAAAGGCCGCGTTTGGTATCGGCGCGGTGGGCAAGGATATGGTCTACGCCCTGTCGGCATCCTACGTTATGTACTATTATCAGGATGTGCTGGGGCTTTCGGCCACGTTCGTCGGCCTGATTCTGATGATTGCCCGCGTGTTCGACGCCTTCAACAACCCGTTCATGGGTGTGTTGGTCGCCAAGACCCGCACGCGGTGGGGGCGGTTCCGGCCGTGGATCTTTTCGGGCACTGTGCTCAACGCCGCGGTTCTCTACGCGCTGTTTGCCGCGCCCGCGCTGGCCGAAGCCGGGATGATGGTCTATTTCAGCGTCATTTATATTCTGTGGGGCGTCACCTACACGATGATGGACATTCCTTATTGGTCAATGATCCCCGCCGTGACCCGAACCCCCGCAGACCGTGAGAATCTTTCAGTCGTCGGCCGCACCTGCGCGGGTGTCGGTTCGGCGCTGATTGCGATGTTCACGATGTTGCTCGTCGGCGCTTTGGGCGGTGACAGTGAGCGCGCTGGCTTCCGCTGGGTGGCGCTGATTGTGGCCGTAATATTCGTTGTAACGGAAATTCTCTGCTGCGCTAGTGTCAAAGAGACGAGCGGCGGCGAGATGAAAACCGCCACCGTCGGTGAGATGTTCAAGGCGCTGTTTGCAAACGATCAGGCGCTCGTCGTCGTGGGCAGCATCGTCCTCATTAACTCAGCGCTGTACCTCACGTCCAACTTCATCATCTACTTCTTTAAATATGACTTTGGTGGAACGGGCTGGAAAGCCAGCTACACGCTGTTTTCCACCATCGGCGGCGCGGCGCAGATTCTGGGCATGATGATCCTTTACCCGCTCGTGCGCAAAAAATTAAGCAATACCGGCGTGTTTACGTTAAGTCTGGCGCTGGCGCTGGGCGGCTACGGTGTGCTGCTTGTGCTCTGCCTGACCGGCTTCTCGGGTAATCTGGTGTTGCTGTGCGTGCCGGGCGTTGTGGTGTTCGCGTGTAACGGTATGCTCAGTGTGCTGACGACGCTGTTCCTCTCGAACAGTGTCGACTACGGCCAGCTCAAGACCGGCCGGCGCGAGGAGAGCGTGATTTTTTCGATGCAGACGTTCGTCGTCAAGGCGGCGTCCGGCGTGGCGGTGTTCCTGACTGGCATCGGCCTGGACCTGATCGGCCTGGTCGGCAACACCGAGGAGACCGGTCCCGTGGCCGCGCAGAGCGCCTCGACTCTGCTGGGCCTGCGCCTGATGATGACCGTGTTGCCGATGGCCGTTCTGGTCGCGGCGCTGGTGCTGTTCCGCCGCAAATTCACCCTGAGCGACGACCACGCGGCCGAGATCAGCGCACAGCTGCACGGCAAAAAAGAGGGTGTCTGATATGACGGAACTGCATTGGCGCGCGGCCACGGATACGGGAAGCTATGACGGTACAGCATTGATTTCGGTAGGGCAGGGGGCTGTGCATCTGCGCACAGACCTGCCTGCCGGAACGCTGGAAAATGCTGTGGCGACGCTGTCCTGGCCGATGGCCGAGAATGAAAAAATCTTCATGAACGGCTACCAGACCTGGACCGAATGCCCGGAACTGCCCAAGTGGGGCCGCCAGCGCGGCACCGACCACATTCCGAAATTTCTGCTGGACAAATACGCCTTTGACCGCTACGGCGACTACCATTTTGTGCGCTACAGCAAACGAAAAGGCATAAGCCACGGGTTCTCCTACTGCTATTTCCGCCGTGGGGAACACTACCGCCTTGTGGCAAGCCTCGACGAAACGCCCGGCTACACGATTTTTTACTACGACGCCAAGGCGGCTGTCTTGCGCATCGAGCGGGACTGCGCCGGGGTGTGGCACGGCGGCAGCGTGTTTGCGGCATTCGATTTGTTCTTTGCTGAGGGTAGCGAGGACGAGGTCTTTGACGCATGGTTCGCGGCGCTCGGCTGCCGCCCGCGCACTACAAAAAAGCTGGCCGGGTATTCCAGCTGGTATAACCGCTACCAAAACATTGACGAAGCGTCAATTTTGGAAGACCTGCAGGGGTGTAGGGCACTGTTCAAACCCGGAGACCTCTTTCAAATCGACGATGGCTGGGAAGCAAAGGTCGGCGATTGGCTCGAAACCGACCCCGCTAAATTTCCCCATGGGCTGCGCCCGCTGGCCGACGCTGCGCACGAGAGCGGCTTTCTGACCGGACTGTGGCTGGCCCCCTTCGTCTGCGAAAAAGAGTCTGCCGTTTACCGCGATCATCCCGACTGGCTGCTGCAAGTGAACGGCCAACCCTGGTGCTGCGGCAGCAACTGGAGCAGCTTTTATGCACTGGACATCGACAACCCGGAAGTGCTGGACTACCTGCAAACTGTGTTTGACCGGGTGTTGAACGACTGGGGTTTTGATTTGGTAAAGCTCGACTTTTTGTACGGTGCAGCGACGTTTGGCAGCGCAAGCGAATCCCGCGCCGCGCGGATGCAGCGGGCTATGGCGCTGCTGCGCACCTGGTGCGGCGACAAGCTGATTTTAGGCTGCGGCGTGCCGGTCATGCCCGCGTTCGGCGTGGTAGATTACTGCCGCATCGGCTGTGACGTGAGCCTGGACTGGGACGACGTGTGGTATATGCGGCTGTTCCACCGCGAGAGGGTGTCCACAAAGCAGAGCATCGGCAACACGGTTTTCCGCCGCCAGCTCAATGGCCGCGCCTACGGCAGCGATCCGGATGTATTCTTTTTACGGGAGGAAAACTGCAAGTTGACCCCGCAGCAAAAGGACCAGCTTGCCACGGTCAACGCGTTGTTCAGCGGCATTTTGCTGACGTCCGACATGCCCAGCCGTTACACCCTCGAAATGCGCGAACAATACGCGGCCTTGCGCGACCTATCCGCCCACGCTGAAAATATCTGCGTCGATGCTGACCACGACATCTGTATACGATACACCCTGCATGGGCAAGAAAAGACACTTGTACTGGAAAAGAAGAAATTGTAAATCTGCGGAAAATTGCAAAACCTACCTGACAAATAGGTAAGCTTGTGGTTTACTATACTCAAATTTAACAATTTAAACCGATGAAGCGGAGATAACGGCGCACCATGCCCGTACAGAGAGCCTGTGATGCTGAGAGTCAGGCCGGAAACGGAGCGCCAAATGGACCGCCGAGGGTGCAGTCAAATGTGGACGACCGCAAAGTATTCTGCAACGTGGGGGCATACGTCAGTTGCCGGGGATGTGTTGGCATCCCGCTAAGCGCAGCATATGCAGGGGTGAACCGAGTTCGCCCGCCAACCTGATGCAGCAGCTCCGCGCTTCCGGTAGCGGTACGGATCTGTCATCCGCATCACCTTGCAATGATAAAAAATGGGCGGCCGATACCATGTATCGGTCGCCGTTGCTTTTTAGTGTCGTCAAAAATGGGTTTCAGGGTGTCCCTGAACGATACAAATGGGTCCCACATGCAATGCTTGCTAACCGTCGCTTCCGCGCCGGTTATCCCCTTCGGGGGCTTTGCACTGCTGACAAGGGTGCGGTTGCGCTTGGCAATGTACAGGAGATACGGGTACAACTTTTTATTTTTCCTTATCAAAATCAATACTTTGTTTTATCAAGCTGTGATATAATAGGTTCAAACAACCTTTGTGCCGTTTTTTGAGGAGGTGCAACAACGCATGCCGTTACAAATTGTTCGAAACGATATAACGAGGATGGCCGTCGATGCCATCGTAAATGCTGCCAATAATTCGTTGCTTGGTGGTGGGGGAGTCGATGGCTGCATCCATCGTGCTGCTGGTCCAGAGCTTCTGGCCGAATGCCGAACGCTGCACGGATGCAAAACTGGTGATGCGAAAATCACAAAAGGATATCGACTGCCCTGCAAATACATCATACATGCAGTGGGACCAGTCTGGAATGGCGGACATAGTGGGGAAGAACAAGCGCTGATTTCCTGCTATCAGCGATCCTTAGAACTTGCCAAAGAGTATGGCTGTGAGTCGATTGCTTTTCCTTTGATTTCGTCCGGCATATACGGCTATCCAAAAGACAAAGCTCTCAAAATCGCTACAGATACCATCACTGCATTCTTGGAAAATAACGATATGCAGGCCTACATTGTAGTATTCGATAAGCGCGCATATCAAATAAGCAGCAAATTGTACGCTGATATTGCTGAATACATAGATGACCACTATGTGGATATCCATGATGACCAGCTCTTCTACAAGCTGAGCCGAAAAAGTTTTGCTGCGAGCGAATCTTTCGGCCTCGAAGAGACCCCAATCTGCGGAGTACCTGCTCCTTCCGGACCATCGTCTCTTGAGGAGGCTGTAAATCAATTGGATGAGAGCTTTTCTGAAATGCTTCTTCGCAAGATTGACGAAAAGGGAATGACAGACTCCCAATGCTATAAGAACGCAAACATCGACCGCAAGCTGTTCTCTAAGATTCGCAACGATAAATTCTATAAGCCCAGAAAAACAACCGTTCTTGCATTTGCGTTGGCACTAGAACTTCCATTGGCAGAAATCAAAGAAATGCTGGAAAAGGCTGGTTTTGCATTGTCTCGTTCCAACAAAGCAGATGTGATTGTAGAGTATTTCATTCAGCAAGGAAACTACAACGTATTCGAAATTAATGAAGCTCTCTTCGCTTTTGACCAACAGCTGATTGGTGCATGATGTCGCTTTCAAAGCGACCAAATCCATTCTTCTGATAAGTATAATAGGGATACAAGGAAGGCAAATGTTTTCCAAGTATCCCTATTATACTTATCGGAGGCTTTATTATGAAAAAGGATCTGACCGAACTCGTGTTCATACTCGACCGCAGCGGCTCCATGAGTGGGTTGGAAGCCGATACGATCGGCGGTTTCAACTCGATGATTGCCAAACAGAAGAAAGAACCCGGAGAGGCTTTTGTTTCAACGGTACTGTTCGACAGCTATTCTGAAGTGATCCACGACCGGCTGAAGCTTGAAAATGTACCAGCTCTTACCGAAAAAGAATATCAGGTTTGTGGCTGCACTGCTTTACTTGATGCCATCGGTGGTGCTATTCATCACATTGCAAACATCCACAAATATGCCCGACCCGAGGATGTTCCTGAGCACACAATGCTTATTATCACAACGGACGGGATGGAAAATGCAAGCCGTCACTACAGCATTGAAAAGGTGCGTTCCATGATTGAAACCGAGAAGGAAAAATATGGTTGGGAATTTCTGTTCCTCGGTGCCAACATCGATGCCATTGAAACCGCTCGGCATATAGGTATCGATGCTGACCATGCTGCAGACTACTGCTGCGATTCTGCAGGTACTGCGGTCAACTACGAATGTCTCAACAAAGCAGTCACTGCCTTTCGCTGCGCTGCTCCCATAGGTGCTGCATGGAAAAAAGATATTGAGGAGGACTATAAGCGCCGCAAAAAGTAAAAGTGTGAAAACGCTATTTTGAATTATACCCCTTGCTGCGCCGAAGATGCCCTCCTGGTTGACACCCGTCGTCACGGTGCCATACGGAACAATATCTGCCATCATGGCATTTGGCAGCACATTGAGCACCGCTACCGCGATATAGATGCTTTTAAGATCTATGTGTCGGACACAGGACGACTTTGAGCCAAAAGCCTGCGGGTGTACATGGAAACCTACCATCCGGCTTATGCTGTTAAGCTGAGCGCCAAAAACTTCGGTATAGAGGATAACAAAAAAATCGTACCGCTGTACGCGGCATTTTGCCTGTGACAATAGAACCCCTTGGCAAAACCCGTATGTGGGAGCGCTGGCTGCGTGGCTGCCTGCAACATTTTTCTTGTCATTTCAAAAAATGGTAGTAAAATAAAGGTATGCTGTCTGAAGAGCACCCCGTATTCTCTGTGATGCGAAGATGCGTTTTTTGACACACAGACAGCGTGACAGAAATTGAGGAGGGGCTACGCCATGGAAATCGGCCAAAAAGTCAAAATCATCTCAGACAGTACCTGCGATCTTTCACAGGAACTGACGGCGAAGTACGATATCGATATTCTGCCGCTGCATATCCTGCTGGGCGAAAACGAGTTCCGGGACGGCAAAGATACCACACCCGATCGCATTTTTGCGTGGGCGGATGCAAACAAGGCAACGCCGAAAACCTCTGCACCGTCTCTGGAGGATGCCAAAGTGCTGCTGCAGCCGTATGTTGCGGCCGGCCGTGAGGTGATCTGCTTTTCGATCTCCGGCAGCATGTCCACCTCCGGCAATGTCATGCGCCTTGCCGCCGAGGAGCTGGATGCCGCCGCGCAGGTCACGATCATCGACTCCGAGAATCTCTCTACCGGGATCGGACTTCTTGTGTTGGAAGCTGCCATCATGGCAGAGCAGGGGCATACGGCGGCAGAGATCACCGCTGCCGTCAGGAAACTCATCCCGAAGGTGCGGGCAAGCTTTGTCGTTGATACATTGGTATACCTGTGGCGAGGCGGGCGATGCAATGCCGTTGCCGCTTTGGCAGGCAGTGCGCTGCGGCTGCACCCCAAGATCGTGGTGGAAAACGGTGCCATGCGGGCAACAAAGAAGTACCGCGGGAAAATCGACAATGTGATCATGGCCTATGTGAAGGACATGGAAGCTGACCTGAAGGCAGCCCGACCGGAGAGGGTCTTTATTACCCACTCCGGCTGCAGCCGTGAGGTAGTGGGGGAAGTGCGCTCTTATCTGAAAGAGCTTAATGTATTCTGTGAGATCCTTGAAACAAGAGCCGGCGGCGTGATTTCCAGCCACTGCGGCCCGGGCACGCTCGGGGTGCTGTTCATAGCAAAGTGATGTAGCGCGCGTGCTGTTGCCGAATTCCGAATCTTAACAACGCCGGCACAGTAAGCAACGCGGATGATCAATCGTATAAAGGCACCAAATTTGAATAAGGCGTAAAGGACAAGAAGGATGGCCGATTCTCTGATGACCTGCACCCCCTACGGTATCAATACCCATCGCCTGATTGTGCAGGCCAGACGAGTAGCTTATAACGGCGAGGATGACGCGCCAGCCAAGACTGTACAAGCGGTCATTCATTATACAGTGCGGTCTTTCAAACGCGCTTACACACTGTACATCGGTGCCGCTGTAATACTCTTTCTGGTGGTGGTTCTGTTCCGCCGCGGACAGAGAAAACGCAAGACCCATAAGAAGTAAAACAGAAAGAAACGGTCAACTGCCGCACCTCGCTTGCCGTATCGGCACTTAGCATTATGCGGCATTGCCCCAAAAAATGAGGTACCCCCTTTTAGCCAAACTGCTTAAAGGAGGTACCTCATTTTTTGGGCAAAAGCGCCGTACAATTAGATGTTCCGGATGCGGTGTCCGGTCGGGTGGCTGAGGCGGAGACTGAGGTTATCGATAATGCCAGGGCGGTTGCGGAGAATAACGCATAAATAAAGACGCGAATCGGAAAAAACAAAGCAGCTTCCGCTTTGCTTTTTCTATTAATGCTGAATATCAATCGGTCAGAAGATCCATAGCCCTTTGGGCAATCGAAATACGCTGCTTCTCGCCGCCGGAAAGGCTTGCACCGCCTTCGCCGATGACCGTGTTGTAGCCGTCGGGCAGGGCCGTGATAAAGTCGTCGCAGCGGGTTTTCTTCGCGGTAGCCACGATCTGCTTAGGGGCACGTCGTAGCCGCCAATCTTCACGCTGCCACGCTGGGCGCGGCCATGTGGGCGGCCCTGGGGAAAAATCCCTCCGGCCGCCTACGCCGTCTACTTCCCTTTAATAAGGGAGGCTTTAATGGTGCCCTCCGCAATGCCCTTTGGCAGCCTCTGGGTTGTGTACCAGCTTCCCGGCCAACAGGGCCAGCACGGCCTGGTCGGCGCTGCCGGTCGCCCCGGCAAACAAGCGGATGCCTGCCCCGGCCAGGGCACTGACCGCGCCGCCGCTGATGCCGCCGCAGATGACCGTGTTTACGCCCTGGCGCTGCAAATAGCTGACCATGGCGCTGTGGCCGCTGGCTGTGGCATCCACAACGGCGGTGTCTAAAATCATGCCGCTTTCGACAGTGTACAGTTTAAATTGTGCGGCGTGGCCAAAATGCTGGTAGACCTGGCCGTCAGCATAGGTGACTGCAATTTTCATGGTGATTCTCCTTTGTCAACAAAAAAGCCGCATCTTCCGACGCGGCCCCAACACTTCTATTATACCACGCGCACCGCTGCCGCGCAAGGGCCGAACCTGCACAAATCTGACGCCGCAACGTTGTGAACTCTGCGAATGGACGCACAGCCGGGGGTGTGATATAGTATAGCTGTCTCTTATACACATCTCCGAG
>ENA-OYZO01000421-OYZO01000421.1-human-gut-metagenome-genome-assembly--contig:-NODE-421-length-18851-cov-6.819110_pt1 | contig 18851 bp, 8 predicted proteins | sample MGYA00243293_ERZ653481 | MGnify/ENA primary metagenome ERZ653481 (study PRJEB26926, sample SAMN06165094) | human gut metagenome | biome: ENVO:00009003; feature: ENVO:2100002; material: ENVO:00002003... | reverse complement strand
ACGAGATCCTGAGATGTCTCGTGGGCTCGGAGATGTGTATAAGAGACAGACCCTATGCATGTGCTTACCACAAACCACGACAGCACAAACCGTAAGTTCAGGAGATTCCTGGACATGGGACAAAGGAACCATTGTGATTGATACTCCTGAACGTCCGGCCGGCCAGAAAAGCGTATTAGGCTTAACCACCCCTAAAATGGAGGTAGTCCGCGTAGGATTTGTCGGATTGGGAATGCGAGGCCCCGGAGCCGTAGAGCGCTTCACTTATATTCCCGGTACACAAATTGTGGCCCTTTGTGATTATGAAGCATCCCGTGCAGAAAAATGTCAGGATATCCTAAAGAAAGCATCTATGCCGAAAGCTGCCATTTATTCCGGAGAAAAGGGATATGAAGAATTATGTAAACGTACAGACATAGATTTAGTTTATATCGCCGCAGACTGGTTGCATCATTTCCCGGTAGCAAAATGCGCATTGGAAAACGGTAAAAATGTAGCTATTGAAGTTCCCTCGGCCATGAACCTGCAAGAATGCTGGGACTTAATCAACCTGAGTGAAAAAACCCGCAAGCATTGCATGATTCTTGAGAACTGTTGCTATGACTGGTTTGAAATGAATACACTGAATATGGCACAACAAGGTGTATTTGGCGAAGTAATCCGTGCCCAAGGAGCCTACATTCACAATTTAAGCCCGTTTTGGGATCATTATTGGAAAAACGGCAAAGAAGACAAACTGGGATGGCGTTTGGATTATAACATGAAACACCGGGGTGATGTATATGCCACTCACGGCCTGGGTCCTGTAGCACAAGCATTGGATATCCATCGTGGTGACCGTATAACCACTTTAGTAGCTATGGACACCAAATCTGTTGTTGGTAAAGATTTAGTGGAGAAGAGAACCGGCGAAGAATGTAAAGAATTCCGTAACGGAGACCATACCACCACCCTGCTTCGCACAGCAAATGGAAAAGTTATTGAAATCCAACATAATGTAATGACTCCCCAACCTTACAACCGCCTGTACCAACTGACAGGAAGCAAAGGGTTTGCCAATAAATATCCCGTTGAAGGATATGCTTTGGATGCAGCACAACTGACCGCATCGGGTGTGCAACCCAAAGTAGACGATTTGAACTCTCACGGATTCTTACCCCAGGCAGAAATGGAAGCACTTGTTGAGAAATACCAGCATCCTATTTTAAAGAAATATGGTGAAATGGCAAAAGAAGTCGGCGGCCATGGCGGTATGGACTTCATCATGGACAGCCGTCTGGTATATTGCCTGCAAAACGGACTGCCTTTGGACATGGATGTATATGACCTGGCCGAATGGTGCTGTTTGGCCGAACTGGGAGCTATCTCTATGGATAACGGCTGTGCGGCAGTAGCCTTCCCGGACTTCACACGAGGTGAATGGAACGTGACCAAAGGTTACAAACATGCATACGCTTCACCCGAAGACGAAAACGCAAGCATGGAAAAAGCAAAGGCTTTCACCGCGAAACTGAAAGAGCAGGGAGCTAAAGAATGGGCGAAAGAAGCTAAGAGGAAAAAGAAATAAACAGGAATAAACAAGAAAAAATGTGCCGGAAGTCACTCTGTCATAAAAGGCAGCCCAATTCTTCAGGCACATTTTTTATGCCGTCCGAACAACAACCGTTTCCGGATTTTATCGAGAATCAAAAAAAGGATGTAACCGGCATTCTTATAATTTCCGGCCAAAGCACTTCGACAGTGTCAAATTCAATCCGACACGCCATTTTGTCAAAGAAGTATACAGAAAGGGTGAAAAGGAACTGGAACACGCAGACCCCACATACGGTTTCAAGACGTCTTCTTCCAAGCACACTCAGGAAGAGCGATTCGGCATGCTGATGGAATATCTAAGGGAATACACCTTCATCACCCGCCAGGAATACCCTGTTCTCTTATATCCTATGATAGATTTCATCGAAAGGAACCCTGCCCCGTTCTCCCCAAATGCCTTTGTTCCCATCCCGTATGCCGCAAGGTATAACCATATTGATGCCTGCCCCATGGGGCAGCTTCAATAGTTTCTTCATCCGCCTGCTGTCAAAACCTTCCAGCGGACAAGTGTCATAGCCTTCGTTTGCCATGGCAATCATAAAGGTTTGGGCAGCAAGGGCACAGGATTTATTTACCGTCACACGCATATCGCATTCCGAAACTTCCAGCATCATAGGGCGGAACAGGCTGATGGTTCTCGCCAATATCACCCTGAAAAGCCCTAGAAGCCCGAAAAACCTTGCATAAATGAAAGGCATCAGTTTACCATAATACAGCTTCCTGTCCCTAATACGTTTTTCCTGACGCTCTTTCGGACTATTACGCCTGATATTTCCTTCTTCAAAGTCAAGCACAAATTTAGCACGCTTTTTATACAAATCCTGACGAGTAACAAAAACAACAATTTCCGAAGCCGTAGAAGCAGCCGACTGCCCTAAACAAGCTTCTGAAACTTTCGCCATCAGTCCGGGATTCGTTATTTGATAAAATTCCCACAATTGCATATTGGAACTATTGGGAGCCAGCGTAGCCAGTTCAAGACAATGTTTCACCTTTTCCGGGTCTATCGGTTTATTTTTATCATACCTCCGCACAGACCGGCGGAAGTTCAATACCTCTTCTAAATTCATTTCCTATTCAAATTAATAACTTTATTTCTTACTGAAACATTGCAGGATGACTTCTGCCATTTTCTTGGAACTGAACGGATTCTCTCCGGTGAACAGATTACCGTCAATAACGACTTTTGAAGTCATCGGAATCAATGCTTTCTCGTAGCGGGCACCTCTGTCTTTCAGTTCGGTTTCCAAATCGAAAGGCACGACCCTTTCCTTTCTTGCCAGAATTTCTTCAGCCCGGCTGAATCCTGTAAGCTTCTTATCTTTAACCAGATATTCGCCGGAAGCCAACGTCACATTCAACAATCCACAAACACCGTGACAAATGGCTGCCACCTTCTTTTCATTTTCATATTGCTTTTTTAAGATGGCTTGCAGGACAATATTATCCGGAAAATCATACATGGAACCATGTCCTCCCGCCAAATAAACGCAATCAAACTGAAATTCGGAAACTTCATCCAAACTTTTAGTATGCTGCAATACATTCTTAAATATGGAATCTTCCCAACAGGTTTTAGTTATCTCATCCATGAGTAAGGGATTCAAACTCTCCGGATCGATAGGAGTATCGCCTCCTTTGGGACTGGCAACGGTAATTTCTATTCCTTGCTTTTTGGCGCCGTGATAAATATGGGTGAGTTCGCTCAGCCATAATCCGGTTCTTAAATTCTTATTCACAAATTCGCCTTCTCCGGTTACTATTGCCAGTAATTTCAAGTTATCCATATTTATAGTTTTAGGGGTCATGCCTATATAACATAACCCCTATCCTATTGTATTCCAAACAGACAAATCATTAATATTATTTGGATTATTTCTTCATCCTTATAATAATCAAATGACAGATTTTACCGAGTCCTAACATTTTATAGGTTATTCTTGTAAATATTCGCCATCACCTTCTGGTATTGGTTCTCAATCTGCATATACGCCTGAAGATTCTTATAAATACTTTCCGTTTCCACAAAATATTCAATCAATGAAATTTGTCCTTCGGTCAATGCCTGCTTCAATAAATCCAGCGAACGGTACATCAAAGGGACATCATACGCATTCATGGCATCCTTCAACTGCTGCATCTCATTGAAAAGAGACATCAGGGAAGCCTCGACCCGGTCTTTAGCACTTTCTTGCATAAGCTGAGCGCTGATAGCCTGTGCCTTGGCTATCTTTACCTTTTTACGATTCTGAAACAAAGGCAAGGAGCCCCCTACCACAAAACCATTCATCGAAACCGCATCATCCGTGTTACGGCGAAAGCCGGCTTCCAGCTTCGGCAACCATCCTTGGCGGTCTACCGAAACCTGCTTCTCGGCGGCACGGGCAGTGGCGACGGCGGCCTGCAAGTCAAGGTCTGACGCCATCACTTCATCCCTCATAACATTGTAATCATTGATTTCCTGTATGGCAGGATACGTGGTTTCAGCAAACTCCAAAGGCATGTTACCGTTCATGGCAAGCAGAGACTGCAAGGCAGTGCGGTGAGCTGCGCTGTTTTGGGCAACTTCCGTCTGCACGTTCATACGCTCCATCTTGATTTTGTTGACTTCCAGTATATTCGCATCACCGGTAGTCAGACGTTTTTCATAAAGTGCCTGTAATTCATCCGCATTTTTCATACGGATATCCATCAATGTCTTTTCCTGATTCAACAGAATAAGGTCCAGACAGAGATTCTTCGCATTCAGCAGAATATCCCGGCGGGCAGCCTGTTGTTGCTTGTCCACCGCTTCGTTCTGCAAAGTAGCCTGCCGGTTGCGGGCAATATACTGAGTAGGAAAATCAAAACCTTGCGAAGCAACGAACTCCGTACCGTGACCACCTTCGGCACCATTACTGTAAAAAGAGCTGTAGCTCACCGTAGGATCAGGCAAGTTGTTGTTTGTCCGGTTTTCCATCTTGGTCGCATCGGCGGCATGTTTCTGTGCCTTGAGCTCTTTATTGTTCTGCTCGATGCTTTTCAAAATGTGCTCAATACTCTGGGCCTGCATCAGCAAGGGAGAGCAGAGGGCTATTATAACTAAGATTCGTTTCATATTATTTCTATTATTTCTTCTTTCGGTTCATCAGTTCATAAACAATCGGAATAATGAAAGCGTTCAGGAAAGTCGATGTCAAAAGACCTCCAAGAATAACTTTCGCCATCGGGCTTTGTATTTCATTACCCGGCAAATCGCCACGGAATGCCAAAGGTATCAAAGCCAGCGCGGAAGACAACGCAGTCATCAGGATAGGGTTCAAACGGTCTAACGAACCGTGAAGAATGCTTTCTTTCAAATCCATACCTTCTTCGCGCAACATATTGTAATGACTTATCAACAACATACCATTACGGGTAGCAATGCCAAACAACGAGATAAAGCCGATAATAGCCGGAATGCTTATCTCACCCGTTGTTATCATCAATGCAAATACCCCACCAATCAACGCCAAAGGCAAATTCAACAAAATGACTCCACTTTGGGCTGCATTCTTAAACTGGGTATAAAGCAACAGGAAGATAACCACGATACTCATAAACGAAGTGAGCATCAGCGTACGGCTGGCCGCCTGCTCGCTTTCAAACTGACCGCCATATTCCACATGATATCCTTCGGGAAGCTTGATTTGCGCATCAATCCGTTCCTGTATATCATTCACCACGCTGCGCAAATCACGACCGCTGGTATTGGCCGAAATCACAATCTTACGCTTCACGTTCTCACGGCTGATGGTATTCGGTCCCATGGCAGAAACCACATCGGCTACATAGTTGACAGGGATTTTCTGACCGTCACCGGTATCAATCATCAGGTTGCGCACCTTCTCCATCTCATCACGCACCTCATCCTTGGTACGGACAATAAGATTAAACGCTTTGCCTTCTTCATATACCTGTGAAACGACTTCACCCGCCATGTTCACTGATACAAACTCGGCAAACTCCGGTAAAGAAATACCGAATTTGGCAAGCATCTCGCGTTTGGGAACAATCTTGAGCTGCGGACGTTCGATTTGTTGTTCCACATTCAAGTCGGCAATACCCTCCACACTGCTGATGGCATCCTTTATCTGATTACCGATGGCAAACATCTTGTTCAAATCATTACCAAACAGTTTGATGGCAATGTTGGCCTTGGTACCCGAAAGCATGGCATCGATACGGTGGCTGATAGGTTGGCCTATTTCGATATTCGCACCGGTAATGGTAGATAACTTGGCACGCACATCGGCTACCAGTTCCTGGCGGGAACGGTCTTTCAATTCAAACGGGGCCTCAATTTCACTCACGTTAACCCCTAATGCATGCTCATCCAGTTCGGCACGTCCCGTTTTACGGGCTACAGTCTGTATTTCGGGAATAGACATCAGCAACTCTTCTGCACGGTGTCCCATTTTATCCGATTCTGCCAAAGAAATTCCCGGCAATGAACTGATATTAATGGTGAACGAACCTTCATTGAAAGATGGCAGGAAACTGCGTCCTAATGTAAAAAACATAACCAATGCCACCGCAAACAGTCCACCCGTAAAACCCAATACTGCGGATTTATGATTCAAGGACCATAACAAGGCATTGCGGTAATGCTTTTTCATCCATACGGCCACAAATGCCTCTTTGGGCAATCCTTTGCTTTTATTATTACCTAACAGATAGCTGCACAGTACCGGAGTCAGCGTCAAAGCCACTACCGTAGAAGCAAACAACGCCACAATAAAGGCAATGCCCAACGGAACCAGCATACGCCCTTCCATTCCTGTCAGGAAAAACAAAGGAACAAAGCTGACTACAATAATCAAGGTAGAGTTCAAGATAGGCATACGCACTTCCTTCGAAGCATTGAACACGACTTCAATCACGCTCTTACGTTCCCCTTCGGGCAACAAGCGATTCTCACGCAAGTGCTTCCATACATTTTCCACATCCACAATGGCATCATCCACCAACGAACCAATGGCAATGGCCATACCACCCAAACTCATGGTATTGATGGTGAGTCCCATATAGTGAAGAGTCAATATAGAAACAATCAATGACAACGGAAGGGTTACCAATGAAATAACCGTGGTACGTACATTGGCAAGGAACAGGAAGAGAACAATCACCACAAAAACAGCACCTTCATACAACGAATCCTTCACATTACCGATAGAGCTTTCAATAAAACGGCTCTGACGGAAAATATCTGTAGAAACGTGTACATCAGCCGGAAGATTCTTCTGCAAATCCTTCAATGCGGCTTCCAACTGCTCTGTCAGTTCAATAGTCCCGGTCTTGGGTTGTTTGGTAACGGTCAGCAGTACGGCAGTTTTTCCTCTTTCCGAAGCAGTACCCAGTTTGGGTTCCTGCGAACCAATCTTCACATCGGCAATATCCTCCAATGTAACGGGCACCCCTTCCACCGTCTTGATGACGGAACGTGACAACTGATCCACATCATGACTGGAAAGCACCCCGCGAACAATATATTCGTTTCCATATTCATAAATCACTCCGCCATTGGCATTCTGATTCATGTTACGGGTAACGTTCATCACCTCTGCCAACGTAACATTGTAATGTTTCATGCGGGCAGGGTCAAGCAACACCTGATATTCCTTGATATCACCTCCCAGCACGGCAACCTGTGCCACACCTCCCGTAGAGAGCAGGCGCGGACGGATAGTCCAGTCTGCCAGTGTACGGAGATCGAGCATGGAAGTAGTATCCGAAGTCAGACCGATAATCAGCAACTCACCTAAAATAGAAGACTGAGGTCCCATGGTAGGTTTACCTACATTCTCGGGCAGCTCCTCGCTGACCAAGGACAATTTCTCACTGACAATCTGACGGGCCAGATAGATATCGGTATCCCATTCAAATTCCACCCACACAACGGAAAAGCCATTGGTGGAAGATGAACGCACCCGGCGCACATGGGTCGCACCGTTCACGGCAGTTTCTACAGGAAAGGTTACCAATTGTTCCACCTCTTCGGCGGCCATACCATTCGCTTCGGTCATAATCACTACAGTCGGCGCATTCAAATCGGGGAACACATCGACTTCCGTATGAAAAGCCGTGTAAGTACCGCCGATAAGCAGCAAAACCGACGCCACCAGAACCAATATACGGTTCTGAAGGGAAAAATGTATAATCTTATTTAGCATAGGACGGCTGATTAATGTTCATGACTATGAGCCGGAATCGCATTGCTAGCCGACGCTAATTTCACCTGATAAGCTCCCTTTGTTACCACACGGTCACCGGCTTTCAAACCGGTCAGAATCTGCACTTTCTTTCCGTTGCTCGCTCCCAAAGTTACCTCCTGTTTCTTATATCCTTCCTCATCCAGTTGCAGATAAACAAAGTACAAACCTTGTTCTTCGGTCAGTGCCGTAACAGGCAAGGCCAGCACATCGGGCATTTCCGACGAGAGCAGATACACCTCCACATACGAACCGGGAATCACATCTCCCCGATTATCAAATTCGAAAGTTACAGGCACATAAAAAGAAGTACCACCGGATGCTTTACCATAAGAAAGCAGACGCCCTTTCAACTCACCCAGCTCATATACCTTATTATCGTATGGAGTCTTGAAGTTTGCCGACTGGATGCTATGCAGATAACCATAATATTTCTCGGAAACATCTGCACGAAGAAACAGACGACGGTTCTGAGTGATACTCACCAAAGGCTGGCCTACCGACACATAGTCACCTTCCTGCACCAGACAATTCTTGATATAACCACCTAAAGGAGCTGTGACGGACACACCTGTCTTGGTCTGGTTCTTTGAAATAGCCTCGTATGCCAATAATGCATTTTCATAACTCTCCTTAATGGCATTGAAATCTTTCTGCGATATTATCTGACTTTTTACCAACTTGGCGGCACGTTCATATTCTTTTTTGGCGGTTTCATATGCGATACGGGTACGTTTTACAGGGTCTCCGTCCGGCATATTCTCAGCAGAGATATTCAGAATGGGAGCCCCCTTGCTCACACTCATACCGTCCGTTACCGGATGGCGGAAAGAAACTACACCGGCTACATTGGCGACTACTACGCTTTCATCGCCTTGTGCTGCCTGCACCTGACCGCTGGTCGTTATCACCTGACGGAATGATTCAGGCCGGATTATTTCCGATTCTACCCCGGCTGCTTTTGCTTTTTCTGGAGCCAGAATTATCTCATCGGAATGTCCGGCTGCAGAAGCTTCCGCTTCATGATTATGCCCTTCGTGACCTTCATTCTCATGGTCGTGGTTTTCTTTTTCATGGTCATGCCCTTCGTGATTATGGTCATGCCCTTCGTGGTCGTGATTATGTGCTTCCTCCGTTCCATGATCGTGTCCTTCGTGATCATGACCCGATTTACTGTTGCAAGAGCCTAAGAGGAACAAGCCTAAGACTCCCATAAAGATAAGTTTCTTCATGATGATATTATTTGTTCTTACTTTTTATTAAATGCAAAATTAGTGTAAAGAAAATGCAACAAAGTTGCGGATAAAAAGATAAACTTTCTATCTGTTAAGCAAGAACATCGCAAGGAGGAGCACGCAACCCCTTTACGTGGGGAAGACACGTAGAATGCAGTTTTTCTAAATAGTAATTATAAGGTAATGTGTTGTGTTCTGTCAACCGCAATGAAAGCGCCAATACATCCGTCACCGTATATAACAGCAAACAAAACGAATAATCAGGAGAAACACTGTCTTGGGCCCGATCCGGAGTTACACTTTTAAACTTGGTCACACATCCGGCATTACATGTATGATTCTCATCAGAACTATTATTATGCTGCTGATGCTGCACGGAACATTGACAGCCGCACAAAGTCATATCATGCTGCAAACAAAGAATTTCCCGGTGATGATGATGAGGCAGAACAGATGCTGTCAACATGATAATGCTGACCAACATCAATACCCATGCTATGTATCGTCTCCGTTTCATCGGGCACAAAAATAGGTGTTTATCATGTAAATTCCAAAAAGAAAGCATGGTAAATGCCGAATTCTCAGCAATTACCATGCTTTCTTATTATCTTTTACATACAAAGCTTACCAAATAGAAACACGTTTTTCAGGAGCCAAATACATAGGATCCCCCTCTTTAATGCCAAAAGCATCATACCATGCACCTATTTGAGGGAGTGCTCCGTTCACACGCCATCTGCCCAATGAATGTGGATCAGACTTGGTTTGCAAACGAATCTGCTCGTCGCGGATATTGCCAGCCCACACTCCGGCGTATGACAAGAAGAAGCGCTGTTCCGGAGTAAATCCGTCTTTTACCGGCAGGGGAGCATCTTTTGTCGCATTCTTGAACGCCTGGAAAGAAACCTGCAAACCACCATGATCGGCTATATTCTCACCTAAAGTCAAAGAACCGTTGGCATTGAGTCCCGGCAAAACCTGGATGCTATCAAAGAAATTCACCATTACCTGAGCACGTTCTTCAAAACGTTTGGCATCTTCGGCTGTCCACCAATCTTTCAAATTACCATCCTTATCAAACTGACGTCCCTGATCATCGAATCCATGAGTCATTTCATGACCGATAACCACGCCAATAGCTCCATAATTAAATGCATCATCAGCATTCATATCAAAAAACGGATATTGAAGAATACCCGCCGGAAAACAAATCTCATTCGTGGTCGGATTATAATATGCATTGACAGTCTGCGGAGTCATTCCCCATTCATCTCTGTCAACCGGCTTTCCTGCCTTGGATAACATATAATCCAGTTCGAATTCTGTAGCACGCTTCACATTGGCCCAATAAGAATCTTTTTCAATATTCAAACCGGTATAATCCCTCCACTTATCAGGATAGCCTACCTTTACATAAAAAGAATTCAACTTCTCAATAGCTTTAATCTTTGTGCTGTCACCCATCCATTCCAAATTCCGAATACGTTCTCCCAATGCGGTCTGCAGATTCTTTACCAACTGCACCATACGTTCTTTTGCGGCTGCCGGAAAATATTTCTCCACATACATCTGACCTACCGCTTCACCCAGTACTCCATTTACAGTACTTACAGCACGCTTCCAACGAGGTTGGTTAGCCTGTTTGCCGGATAGTGTTTTTCCATAAAAATCAAAATTTTGTGCCACCAAATCATCACTCAAGTAACCGGCAGCCCTGTCTATCAGACTCCATTGCATATAAGCGATCTGATTTTCAACCGGCAAGCTATTGATAATTTTCTCAACCTCTTTAATCGGCTCCACTTGAGAAACACTCAGTTCAGTCACCCCTTTCACGCCTATACCATTCAAGAAAGCATCCCAGTCAATGCCCGGAATCTCTTTCTTTAATTCATCCAAAGACATTTTATGATAATTGGCCGCAGGGTTACGCTGTTCCACCGCACTGAAAGAAGCTTTTGCAATACGGGTTTCGATATCCATTACAGCCTCCATTTTCTTTTTAGCGGCAGCCTCATCAAAACCAGCCAATTGGAACATCTTTACAATATGTTCCTTATACTTATTACGGATATTGACAGTCACATCATCATTGTCCAGATAATATTCTTTTTCACCCAGACTGATACCCCCTTGATACAATTGAAACAAATTGCTCTTGCTGTCCATGATATCGGCACCCACATAGAAACTGAAATAAGGGAATACACCGCTATGAGCCAGTTCCGCCATCAAAGGAACTATTTCCGATTTATCCTTCACTGAAGCAATCTTTTCCAAATCAGCTTGAATAGGAGTTACTCCATCCGCATTCAGTTTCACACTATCCATAGCCAAATTATAGATATCCCCTATTTTCTGACCTATTGTACCTTGCGCATTCTGCCCGGCAGCAATTTCCACAATCAATCCTTTCAGTTGTTCCCGATTATTTTCAGCAAGCATATCGAATGAGCCAAAACGGGAATATTCATTGGTCAGAGGGTGTTTCTTCATCCATCCGCCACAAGCATACTGATAAAAATCAGCTCCTTGAACAGCCGTAGTGTCCAAATTTGTCAAGTCTATACCCGAAGTCATGACGGCTTCCTTTTTACTGTCGCATCCGGCAGCTACTGCCAGAGCCAATACAGCCATTGGTAAATAATGTTTTGCTTTCATTTGTTCTATATATATGATACATACTTTAACTTCCCTGCATCTCTTCTAATTCCATAGAAACGGTCTCCCATTCTTCTACCGTCTGATCCAAGTCCTTTTTCAGTTTCTGATGCTTTTCATACAAAGCCATATCCGATGCACCTTCGGGAGTAGCCATATCAGCTTCCACCTCGCCAATCTCAGTTTCCAGCTTTTCTATTTTCTGTTCACAATCCGCAATTCGTTTCTCCAATTTGCGAATTTTCTTATTCAATTCCTTTTGCGCCTCATAAGATAATTTGTTCTCACTAACCGTTTCGGGTTCTTCCTTTTTAGTGGCAGACACAGTAGGAGAAGCCGAAAGCTGCAACTCATTCAGACTCTCTATTTTCTTTTTCTGTAAAAAATCATAAATGCCGCCAATGTGTTCTTTTACTACTCCACCTCCGAATTCATAAACTTTGGTCACCAGTCCATCCAAGAACTCACGGTCATGAGAAACAACAATCACCGTTCCATCAAATTCCTTGATAGCTTCTTTCAATACATCCTTTGAGCGCATATCCAGATGGTTGGTAGGTTCGTCCAAAATAAGGAAATTCACCGGTTCTAACAAAAGTTTTATCATGGCAAGACGACTCCGCTCCCCACCCGACAGTACCTTTACTTTTTTATCAGAAGCCTCACCTCCAAACATGAATGCTCCCAGAATATCACGAATCTTCAAACGAATATCCCCTTTTGCCACATAATCAATCGTATCAAAGACACTCAGATTTTCATCCAACATCTGAGCCTGATTCTGAGCAAAATAACCAATCTGTACGTTGTGCCCGATGGTCAGTTTACCTTCGTATGGGATTTCGTCCATTATACATTTCACCAAAGTGGACTTACCTTCCCCATTCTTTCCGACAAAAGCCACCTTCTCACCTCGATTAATAGTCAAAGTCACATCGTGAAAAACGATATGACTGCCATATGCTTTCTTCACCCCGTCACAAATGACCGGATAATTGCCGGAACGCATGGCAGGCGGAAACTTCAACCGCAAGGCTGAATTATCTTCATCATCAATTTCAATAGGAACTATTTTTTCCAATTGCTTGATGCGGCTCTGCACCTGTACAGCCTTGGTAGCCTTATAACGGAAACGCTCTATGAAATCTTCCGTATCCTGAATTTGCTTCTGCTGGTTCTCGTATGCACGCAATTGCTGCTCACGACGTTCTTTGCGCAATACCACAAACTCATCGTAAGCCACTTTATAATCATAGATATGCCCGCAAGATATTTCAATCGTACGATTGGTCACATTATTAATAAATGCACGGTCGTGGCTCACCAATACAACGGCTCCCGCACTTGTCTTCAAAAAGTTTTCCAACCATTGAATGCTTTCTATATCCAAATGATTGGTAGGCTCGTCCAACAGCAACACATCGGGCCGTCGCAACAGCAACTTGGCCAACTCTATACGCATACGCCATCCACCACTGAACTCAGATGTAGGACGGTTAAAATCCTCCCGGCTAAATCCCAACCCCATCAATGTACGTTCTATCTCAGCTGTATAATTGGTACCTCCCATCATCAAAAAGCGTTCATTGTCATGGGTGAATTTCTCAATCAGTTTACGATAGTTTTCTGAATCATAATCTGTTCTATCCGCCAACTCCTGATTCATTCTCTCAATACTAGCCTGCAACTCAAAGATATGTTCAAAAGCCATCTCCGCCTCTTCCATCACAGTATGTTTATCACTCAGAATCATGACTTGAGGCAGATAGCCTATCGTCACATCACGCGGAACAGAAACACTACCTGAAGTAGGCGCCTGTATTCCTGCCAATATCTTAAGCATAGTAGACTTACCGGCCCCATTCTTCCCGACCAGCGCAATACGATCTCTCTTATTGATAACGTATGACACATCCTCAAACAGAGGCGTTACTCCAAACTCTACTTTCAAATTATCTACTGAAACCATTCGTTTTTATCCTTTTGCAAAAGTGGCAACAAATATACGGTTTTATATGTAAAAAAGACAAAATACAAGTAAATAAAAAAAGTCCTCATCCTTAACAAATAGGACAAAAGTATTAAAACGTGTTAGAAAACATATTTTTTTAGTTGTTTTATTTGCAAAATTCACTAAAACACGTACCTTTGCAACGTGTTTTTCATAGTATTAGATTTAAGGTTAACAAAGGTTGGAGCAAGGCGTTGCTCCTTTTTTTATGTCTACATTTTCCTCATACTTAAATATTGACTTAGCTCAACCAAGCAAAATTTATCTGTAATACAAAAAATGACTGCTTCATTCTCATGAAGCAGCCACCAACAAAATACACGATGTAACACAACTATGTTTTATACATATCAGTTATTTAATATCGATTCCACAAGGATTGAGTCCCGGACCACCACCACCTGTATATCCCCTACTTTCTCCTGTGTCCCATGGAGAAATCCAAAAAGCATATAAATCTCCACAAGTAACATAAAACTTCACTTTAACTATCTTGCCTGAAAGAGCAGCAAGTTTTTTACCTGATTTCCAAGTTACCAATTGTTTAGTACTGTTCAAATCATTCATTTCCTTACAATCCTCTCTGGAAAATCCCGTAATCACATTACCATTTTCATCCATTATCTCCACCTGCAAATCCTTTGCTTGTGCATTCACAAAAAAATGATTACCATCAAACTTTATTTTCTCGGTAACAAGTACCCCTTCTGTGTCTGTATGCATGGAAACGAACCCATCACGACGTAAAGTTGCCAACCCAGTAGAAGTAAATCCATCCCACATCACTTTATTCTTCATTCTTCCACTAGAATACAAATACAAAGAATCACCAACAATGAGAGGTACGCCAATAATAGACTGCATATTTCCCCAGTTCCATGCCCCTTCCGTTTCATTTACTCCCATAACAGGTTCATAACTGGGACGATAAAAATGAAAACCATCCCGACTATATCCCATCCCTATTTCATTTCTTTTCTGAATACCTAACTTACCACAGAGATCATTCTCTGGTCCTTTCCACATAGCATAGAACCCTAGCATAACACTTTCATAAGGCATAGCATCAAAATTATAAATGGCTGGACGCACATCAGGAAATTCAGGATGTGGCAGTTCCTTATCGGAAGGAGTAAACCACAAAACTATATTTTTATCCTTTATTCCTTTAGCCAATGAATGCGCCACGCTAACTGCCATCTCTGGATCTTCATTTTCCAAATAGCCTCTAGAGCGTCCGTCTGCTTTACTCCCCTGCCGTAGACTAATAGCCCATTTTTGAGTAAACGGATTATAGAAAGCAGTGGTACGATCCCCCACCGGTCCTGATTGCGCAACTCCTTCCGACCAATGAATACCATCTTTTGAATATTTTAAAATTATTTTCCATCCTCCACTATGTTTTTCCACATTGAAGAGTTTGAAACGTTTTTCTGGTTCTGGACACATTTTATCGAGCCAAACTGTAGCCGCATCCCGATCACAAGTATCTACAATATTCGTACCCGGCACTATATCCATATTCACTTTTTCCCAATGCTTCCCATCTTTTGACTCCGCATAACAAGTATAAAAGCTTTGACGATGTTTGTGCATAGATCCGGCACCAGCCAAATACCACATTTTAAATTTTTGTTCGCTTTCATCATACCATATTCCATCACTGAAAGGAGCAGCATAAGGAGCACGTTCAAAAGTGTATTCCCACTCCTTATCCGGAGCAAGTACCGGATTATTCTCATAGAACATAGCCTTATGGGAAACACGCTCCATATCTGTTTCTGCAATTAAAAAATCATCAACGAATAATTGGCGTCCTAGATTTACAGAAATAACAGTCGGTTTGTTTGAAATATAAGGTAAAGACATTTCGCGACGTACTCCATCATCAATCATACTAGGAGGCCATTGCTCGGGCAGCACAATGCCATTATGCAATGTTCTACCATTCTCTTTCACCGTTTTATCATTGGAAGATGACACACAGCCGGCAAAGCAAGCTGCACATATAATATAATAAAATACTTTCATAATTATTCTATTTTTAATTACCATCCTGGATTATTTTTAGTGATATATGGATTACCCTCTACTTCATCAATTGGCAATGGAACCCATTCATTCTTATTTTCCTTAAACCCCATATATTGAGCCCTGCTAAACCTTTTAAACAAAGGATCAGTATTTTCCAATTCGCGAAAACGCTCTACTACTTTACCCCAACGAAGCAAGTCAAAGAATCGGGAGCCTTCATAGGTAAGTTCTAGAATACGTTCATCTTCAATAGTTCTCATATTAGCTTCTGTTACATGAGGTACTCCTACCCTATCGCGTACTTTGTTTATTGCTTCTAACGGGGTTATGTTTGCAGTGGCTTTCCCTCCCATTACTACAGCTTCAGCATACATCAGCAAAACATCCGAATAACGAATCATTCTCCAGTTTACTCCTTGTGCACGTCCATTAAAAAAATGCCCACCAACATCATCTGTCGGAGGTAAGGTCCAATCCAACCATTTCCTACTACACATTTTATATCCCATTGCCAACTCATATTGTTCACCAAATGTTCCTTCCTTTGAACCCATTTCTGTTTCCCAGTCCTTCCCTTCAAGAAAAGTAACCTTCATACCTTTCGGACGTATAATCTCCGATACATTATCATTAAAAACAAACGAACCAAACATACGTGGATCAGTTTCTCCTGTCACTGTTTTTGACGCTACAAATTTATCATATAACCAATTGTGCATAACCTGTGCAGAACTATTCGAATTTCTACTTCTATTCATTATACACATTTTACACCGGACGTCATTGAACAACCCACTGTCCACAAATCCTGGGTTAAATCCTGTATTCAACACTCCGACAAATTGTACTTCAAAAATAGATTCATCATTATTTTCATGTGCCACATCAAAGTTCCATGAATAGTCATCTACCAATCTGTAGTCCCCACAATTACCATTAATGATTTCTGCAAAAGCCGCAGCAGCCTCATTATAATAAGTTATTTGTGAAGTTCCATATTTGGGTTCAATACCGGATCTATAAAGATATGACTTACCCAAAAGTGCATAAGCAGAAGCTTTCGTCACACGTCCTTTATTTTTAGCATCCCAAAAATTCTTGTCAGGAAGTAAATCTTTAGCTTTGATCAGATCATCTATAATAAAATCCCAAGCCTCTTCAGGTGTTGCCTGAGGCTTATATTCATTAGGAGCCTTAGGCAATTCTTTAATCAAAGGAATATTCCTATAATTGATGAATAAAAAGAAATGTGTAAATGCACGAAGAAAATAAGCCTCCCCCAAATATGCATCCTGTAATTCTTTATTGCTGAATTCTATTTCAGTAAGACTTTCAATCATTTGGTTAGCTTGGGAAGCAGCTGTATACATTAACTGAAAAGGTTGAACCAATGAATAATAGGAAGGGGTAAACTCTTCATTATAAGCACCTGGTACTCCATAATCAGCTACCGAACACCCCTCATCACTACGAGTCAACATCAAACCAAATCCACAAGCTCCCAAATTACGAGGAGTCGAAATATACCCATAGATACCAAGAATTCCCTTATTACAATTTTCTAGTGTAGTATAAAATGAATTAACGTCTGATTGATTAGGATTCACCGCCAAATCATTAAAAATATCTTCACATGAGCCCATCATTCCAATAGTTACAAAACTGATGATGATAACTATAATTTTACGCAACATTATTTTCATACTCATTCTGTTTTTAGAAAGTTAAATTGACACCAAGATTATATACTCTAGAATTCATTGTTGCTTCATGAGGACTTTCCTGTGCTTGCCAGAAACCATCCACACCTCTGTCAAACAACACGTTTGAACTAACTTCGGGATCATACAAGGGATATTTTGTGATAGTGAATAAATTTTGTACCCCCGCATATATTCTAAATGATTCTATATGGAATTTTTGCAATAATTTCTTATTAAAGGAATAACCGATTTGTAGATTCTTGCATCTGAAATAAGAACCATCCTCCACATAGAATGTACTTGGAAGCGAGTTTATGCCAGAACTGTTTTTACTATTCAGTTTAGGAGCTTCTGCATTAGGATTTTGCGGAGTCCATGAATTATAGAAAGCATCCTTTAGGGTAGCACTATTAGCTCCTCCAAAATACCAATCATATTTCATTAAAGCAAAAATATCGTTACCTTGCGTTCCTTGGAAAAAAGCAGTCAAATCCCAATTCTTATAACCTACATTTATATTTAAACCATAAGTAAAATCCGGATGAGGATTACCAATATCCGTTTTATCATTCTCATCAATCTTCCCATCCGGCTTTCCTGTCAATACACCATTCACACTACCATTATTATCCTGAAAAATAAAATTACCATCATTATCAAAACCTTCCACCACATATCCCCAAAAGGTACCAATAGGCAAGCCCGGTTTAGTAATAGTAGGACGGTCATTAAAAGAACCACTCATCATCACCTCTGCCTTAATGGGTTGTACTCCCTCACCCAAACTCTTTACTTTATTTCTTAATGCCGAAATATTGGCAGTAACATCCAAACTCCAATCCTTCCAATTATTACGATAACCTACCGTAAATTCAAAACCTTTATTTTCAACAGATGCAGAATTAAAAACTGGCAAATCCCCCCCATTAGTCATAATGGTTTGCCCTGATGATGCTAATGGAAGTAATGGAGCAAGTAAGTCATTATTATCTTTCCAAAAATATTCAGCTGTAAAAGAAATTTTATTATTCAGAAAAGCCATTTCCAATGCTACGTTTTTAGATATTGATTTTTCCCAAGTCAAATTTTCCTGAGCAAATTTGGTTACATAACCATTCATCACACTACTTTGACCAATCTGATTTTCACCGAATACAGAAGGTATTGGACCATAAGCCGTAGAAAGGAAAGAATATGAATCTATAAAATTAGCTCCTAATTCACCATAACTAGCTCTAATCTTCATTTTACTTATCCATTCTATATTAAAAAAATTCTCTTCATGTATATTCCAACCCACTGAAACCGAAGGAAAGTAACCGACCCTATTTCCTTTAGCAAATTTGGAAGCTGTCTCTTATACACATCTCCGAGCCCACGAGAC
>ENA-OYZO01000370-OYZO01000370.1-human-gut-metagenome-genome-assembly--contig:-NODE-370-length-20208-cov-17.765196_pt1 | contig 20208 bp, 25 predicted proteins | sample MGYA00243293_ERZ653481 | MGnify/ENA primary metagenome ERZ653481 (study PRJEB26926, sample SAMN06165094) | human gut metagenome | biome: ENVO:00009003; feature: ENVO:2100002; material: ENVO:00002003... | reverse complement strand
CTCCGAAATTCTCAAAAACAGGCCTAAAATTCTCAAAAAGTGGCCGAAATTCTCATTTTTGCATTGCCCGTCTACGGTGTACGGCGTGGTTGTGGTTCATATTTTGCACGTCGGGACAAAAAAAAAGAGCGCCACCCATAGTGGGTGGCGCGTCTCTGTCTCGTATTCTGTTTACGCGTCGGGCGTATCCTCGTCCTCGGTCTCACCGTCAATCACAAGGTCGCCGTCGTTCTCAACGGTCACCTCCGGCAGTCCGACGATGGACATGAGCACGGACGCGACAGTGGCCGCCGCAGCGACGCCGAGCGCCATGACCCAGTCAATCTCTCCGATGGCAACGCCGGTCACGCCGACGAAACCGAGCAGAGCCTCCGCGAACGTCTTAGCAGCGCGGATGCCTGCTGCCTTTGCCCAGTTAATCCAATACTTCTTGCTCATCATGATTATCTCTCCTTTACGTAAAGAGGGGCGCTGCGTGCGCCCCGTTTTAGATGTCGTTGTGCTGCGTTTCGCCGAAATGGCGCTCGCAGCGCTTCTCAAGAACCGTGATACGGCGCTCCTGTTCGTCAACCTTCGCCTCAAGGCGCGTGATTTGCGTGCCGTGCTGCTCCAGCTTGTTGTCAATCATCTTGACCATGGAACGCGTCTCGTTCACGGATTCCCCGATGTTGCCCAGTTTGTCGCTGATTCTCTGCTGCCGCTCAGCCTCCTTGCGCAGCATGTCGACGTTCGCCTTGCTGCTGCGACGAGCGCCTGCCACCGCAACGATAGCCGCTACGAGCAGGGAGCAGATGGCGATAAACTGGTCAAGGTTGATGGGAATAACCATATACCGTCACCGCTCCTTTCCCCCCTGCTAAAGCAGAGCGTTGACACGAGCCTGTACGGTCTCGTAGTCGTAGCCCGCGGCCTCCAGCTTCTGCTTGCGGGCGGTGCCGTTGCCCCACTCGCCGCGGATGACCTCGCGGGCAACCTCGTCGATGGACTTCTTGCCGCCCTGGTTGACGATTGCCTGAACCTCGTTGTACCGAGACCCGAGCACCGTCTTGCGGGTGTCTCCGTTGCCGTACTTCCCGGCAAGAACCTCTTGTGCCAGCGTCTGCGCCGACGCCGTGGAGATGTGGTTGATGAAATCCTGCACCTCGTCATAGCGGGAGCCGAGCGCCTGCTTGCGAGCGGTGCCGTTGCCGTACTTGCCCTGCATCACGCCGACAGCGAGAGACAAAACCGAACCGCTCGGGGTCGTCGTAGACCCGCCGGAACCGCCAGACGCCGGGGAACCTCCGGCGTACTTATCCCACGCGGCTGCGTCCCCATAGAACACGTCGCCGTCGAGATTGCCGGAATAACCGCTGATGCGCACCGACGAGGAGAACTGCCAAGCGCAGACCAGGCCGTTGTTGACCTTGTACGCGCAGTCGTTGTTCAAGCCGTAGTTGATGTCCGTGATGCCGTTGCTCGGGTAGCCTGCCACCCAGCGGCCACAGTTGGTGTTGACCGTGCCCTGGTTGAAGCGCCAAGCGTTGCCATACACCCACGGCCACACGCCGGTCAGCTCGTGATAGCGCTCCACGAACTTGTTGACCCACGCAATGCTCTGACCGTCCTCCCAGTCAAGAACCGGGATGCCCTTGCCCTCGTAGCCCGTTGTGTTCTTGCGGAAGAACTCCGCCTCAGCCGCCGCGTCGTTGTTGCGCGCGAAGTGGTAGAACCCGAAGCGGATGCCGTTGCTGATGCACTGCTGCACGAACCCGTCGCAGCTCTTGTCGACGAACCCGACGCCCTCGGTAGCCTTGACGATGACCGCGCCCAGCCCGCCGTTCTTGACGACGGACGCGACGTTGAGCCCCGCCTGCCAGTTGGAAATATCAATAAACTTCATGCTCATAGTGTCCTCATCCTTTCCGCCGCTCTCCTGCGGCTCGTTATCTTCTCCGGCCTTGTACTCCGGCGTTATGAACCCGCGAATATACCGACCGTCCACGTCCAGGCTGCGACGCCCGACCTTCTCAGACATGTTGCCCTCGATGACCGTGATGACGCCGTTGGATACGCTCTCGACGATGCCCACGTGGTCGGGGTTCGCCGTGTTGTCGCCGTTTCCGCTGTCGTCCCAGTCGTACAGGATGATGTCGGCCGGGGACGGCACGTAGCCGTCGTTCTCCTGCCAGATGCCCATGTTCTGCGCAATCTGAATCATGCGCGGACACGAGACCTCCAGCGGAACGTTGTCCGTGTTGCCGGTCGCAATCGCCACGGCGGATACAAAGCCCGCACACCATTCGTCCGTGTACTTCAGCTCATATCCCCTCGCGAGGGGCGTGTGGCTGTTGTACGTGTCGATGATGCTCTTGAACGAGCCGTCCGCCTCGTTGCGACCGACCCACGCCTGCGCCTGCTCAATCATTGAAGCCCTTGTGTTCAAACGCATCTCCTCCTCTGATAGAAAAAGCACGCGCCACTCCTGCGGGACGTACTCGCCCGCAATGACTGACGGTGCAACTGACAAGGCGGCGCGGATGTACTGCATCCACACCGCCTCGGTGTTCGTGTATATGAAGCAACCGACGAGACATAGAGCCGCGACGGCCGCCGCGACTCTTCGCCTCACCGATAATCGCCCCCTTCTGCTACAGCGTCGGCGCTACATGCCCGATAACCTTCACGGTCACCGTGTCGCCAGTCGTCACGGTCGCGCCGTCGTCCAGTCCTGCCGGTACGAGCACCGCCTTCTTCTCCGGCACGTCTGGCGTAGGAATGACGAACGGCTGGTCATACGCCTCCTTGAACACACAGCCAAGAGCCCCGCCCTTGTAGACGTAGATGGCGTCCAGGGTCATACCGTTCAACGGCTTCAGCGCCTCGCTGACGATAATCGGCGCGAACGTACAGAACTTGCGGATGCGGTAGGGGTACGTGCCGTCAGTGCCGTTGTAGTTGACGCCGTAGGCCACGGGGTTGCCCGTGCCCATGTCCACCTCCGTGGTGAACTCCAGCGATACCTTGCCCGTGTCCGGCTCCAGCTCTCCGGTGACGTCGATACCGTCCTTGTTGAGGTTTATCCACGCGATGTCGGTGCCGTCGTTGGCAAGTCCGAGCGTTGACGACTGGAACAGGTCGTACAGGTCACGTCCTGTCAGCGTGAGCGGGGTTGCTGCGCCGCCGCTTGCTCCGTCCATGACGTTGAACTCATGCGCACCCTCTGCGTCCGTGATGGTCACCTTGTGCCCGCCTTCGATGCTCTCGACAGATACAGTCGGGGAGAAGCCGTCGGCTCCATCCTCACCAGGGTCGCCCTTTGCACCAGGGGCACCGTCCTCGCCGGGGTCACCCTTCTCACCCGGGGCTCCATCCGTACCGTTCATGACATCGAACTCGTGGGCTCCGCTTGCGTCCGTGATGGTCACGTGCGTGCCGCCCTCGATTGCCGAGGTCGCCACCGTCGGCGAAACACCATCCGCACCATCAGCGCCGGGGGCTCCGTTCTCGCCGTCAGCACCCGGCTCTCCGGGGTCTCCCTTCTCACCAGGAGCACCGTCCTGACCGTCGTACACCGTGAAGGCATGCTGCCCCGTGGCGTCTGTGATAGTCACGGTATGCGAGCCCTCTTCATCAGCGACCTGTACGGTCGGGGAGAAGCCATCGGCACCGTCCTTACCGGGGTCGCCCTTCTCGCCAGGGGCTCCATCCGTACCGTTCATGACATCGAACTCGTGGGCTCCGCTTGCGTCCGTGATGGTCACGTGCGTGCCGCCCTCGATGCTTGACGTTGCAACAGTCGGCGAAACGCCGTCCTCGCCATCCTCCCCCGGCTCTCCGGGGTCGCCCTTCTCACCGGGAGCACCGTCCTGACCGTCAGCACCAGGGGCTCCGTCCTCACCGCGCGAAGGCTTTCCCGTGTCCTCGCCGTTGATGTACCAGTTGCCGTTCTCTCCGATGGTAGGCGTTGCGGCCTCGCCGCCGTCCTGACCGTTCATGACGTCGAAGGAATGAGCGCCCTCTGCGTCCGTGATGGTCACGCGCGTACCGCCGGAAATGGTCTCGGTGGTTACGGTGGGGCTAACGCCGTCCTTGCCATCGGCACCATCTGCGCCAGGGGTGCCAGGGGCTCCGTCCTCACCGTCAGCACCGGGCTCTCCGGGGTCACCCTTTTCACCGGGTGCGCCGTCTGCGCCGTCGTTCACCGTGAACGAATGGTCTCCGTCCTTGTCGGTGATTGTCACGACATGAGAGCCGTCTCCGTCCGCAATCTGTACGGTCGGGGAGAAACCGTCGGCTCCGTCGTTTCCGGGCTCGCCCTTCTCACCGGGCGCGCCGTCAGCACCAGGGGCACCGGGCTCGCCCTTCTCGCCGGGAGCGCCGTCCTTGCCATCCTCACCCTTCAGCGGAGTGGTGGTGTACTCCGTGCCGTCGCTCATGTGGAACGTGATTGACGTGTCCTCGTTCTCCTCAATGGAGACGATGCCGGTTCCGACCTTCTCCAGCTCATCGAGCAGCTGCTTCATGTAGTCGTATCCGGGCTCCGGCGTATCCCCCGAGACGCCGATGGAATCGTTAGTGTACGTGGTGAAGAGCACCGACTTCACAAGCACATCGTCGATGTAGTAGTCAACCTCTGCGCGACCGCGCCCGGCGATTGCCGTGTCGGTCTCGGTCGGCTGCCACGTCAGACCGTCGCTTTCGTCAACGGACGCGGCGGGGTAGGGCTCGTTCTCGCCCGGGCGCTTGACAAGCACCACGACCTTGCCGCCGTCGCCGTAGTCGTTCTTGATTTCTGCGATGATGTCAGAGAAGTCAACAGTACGTGCAAGGTTCTCGCCCTTGCGGCCAATGGGAATGTCGCGGCCGATAATCGGCCTCACATGTGTACGAATCATATATGAATCACTCCTTGTTGTTAAAGTCGAACGTTAAAGTCAAAGTAGCCAGCCCACGCCCCGTTGTAGCCGCTCCAGCCCTCGCCGGTGAGCGACACGGCGGAGGCGTAGCCGTCCTGGCCAAGCGTTCCAGTGAATATCTGCGCGTGAATGACAGGCAGCGTTTCGCCCTCGATGTGTATCTTGTACGGCTCGGGGTCTGCGCCCGTCAGTCCGCTCGTGAACGTGAGGACGTGGTCGCCTTCCAGATACGAACGCGGGGCACCGAGAATCTGTCCCGGCATGGCCTTGTTGCCAAGACCCGGGATAGAGAACATGTCCTGCGTGAAGATGTAGGCGAGATAATCGTCGCCGCTGTTGTAGCCGGACATGTTCGACAGGGTGCACCGCCACCTGGCGTTTGTTGCGTAGCCGTCCTCATCCTCGTCGACGTCCAGGAACGAGACCGTCACTGAGAAACCCGGGGATGGGGAGAACGTCGCAAAGCTGAACCACTCGTACTGCATGACGGCTCGAATCTGCGCGGCGTCCGCCTCGTCCTTTATCGTCACGTCGACGTCCGCCGTCGCGTAGTCCGCCACGTCGTAAAGGCCGTTCTTCGTAATGTGCTTCGTTCCCACGATGGGGACGCTTGCGTCGGGCGTGCGCCAGCCGCGCAGCGCGCGGCCGACCTCGACGCCCTTGAAGAAAGTAGCTGCATCCATGTTATTCCACCCCCAGCATTACCCGCCTATGCACGAGCATGTCGAAGACCAGGTACATGGTGCGGCTCGTCCACCCCGAACCTGAAAGCGTGAGCTTGTACATGCGGTCGGTCTGCACGTTGTAGCCGACGCCGACATAGAGCGAGTCGGTGTATTCCTCTATGAGAATCCCGCAGTCGGTCATGTCGTCGTTTATCGTGTACGTGTACTCTCCGTTGAACTCGCCGCTGAGCGACGGAATCAGGAGCTGCGTCTTGCCCCCGTCCTCCGTCGACAGAAGCGTGTTGCACGGAGGAAGAAGGAACGTGATGAACTCGTTCTCCTCTTGCGGGATGTAGTAAGACCGGCAGCTCACGGTCATGTTCCAGTCCGCGTAAGTGTCCGTGACCTCTACGAGGTCAAGGCTCACGCTCACGTCGATGCCTGCGTTGATGTTGGGCACCGTCATGTTCGTGCCTTCCAGAATCTGGTCGACCGTGAACTGCTTGTGCGGCACCTGCACGTTAGCCTGCGCGTAGTTGGTCACGTCGTGGGTTCCGTTCGCCGTGATGTCAAGCGTGCCCTCGACGTGCACAGGCTCGCCGTAGGCTCCGATGTGCCGCCCATGAAGGGCGCGGCCTGCGGCAACGCCAGCCAGAAAGTCGTTCTTGTTGTATGCCATCCGTGCCGCGCCCTCCTTTACCAGATGATGTCCAATGTGTGGCCGTCGGAGCAGGTCAGCTTCGTAGGCCGCCCGCTTCCGTCAAAGTCGACGTCGTATGTGATGGTCGGGTCTTCGCTGTTCTCCAATGTCTCGGAGAAAGACCCGTTGTCGAAGCTCGAAAAGTCCAGCTTCACCGTGCGCTTGCTCGACATGGACGCCACGCTCGCCTTGAAGTCCTCGAAGTCGGCGCTCACGCTGTCCACCTTGCTATCGACAGCGACGACCTCCTGCTCAATCTGCTTCAGCTCGTGGTTGCCCTTGTACCCCGTGTAGACGTAGGGGAACTCATGGTTAAGCTCCTCGTCCTCGGGTGCCGACAGCGACGCGTCGCACAGCTTGTCGAAGTTGCGGTCTAGCTTCGCGACGATGGACTTCCAGCCGTTAATCTGCACCGTGTCGCCTATCTCGACGGCAGGCTCGAGCAGAGCCTCGTCCGCCGTGAAAGGCCTGTACGTCCAGCCATCCACCTTCGCCAGCACGCTGTCCGCTATGGCCTGCGTGCCCCATGGGCACTCGCCCTCAAGCGTCAGGCCGGTGTCGTTGCCCGCCACGTACTCCGTGACGCCATCGACGCCCTCGATGCCGGTGATGCGCACCTTGGTGAACGCCGCAGCGTCCACGCCTCGCGTCAGCGAGCCGACGTTAAGCCCCAAGTCCTGCGCCACCGTCGCCGACTGGTACAGTGCCGGGCACTTCAGCATCCCGTAGTCGTTGACGATGAAGTTGCCGCCCATGGCCACCGCAAGCTCGCGCAAGAGGTCTCGCGCCGTCTTGTTGCCGGGGTACGATACCCGCCACGTCGCCGGGATGTTCAAGATGACGTCCATACTCGCGGTCACGCCGATGTCCGCGCTGATTTGCGTGAACAGCGTGCGCGCGCTCATAGGCCAGTTCGCCTCGTTGTCCTGGTCAAGGTGCTTGTCCAGGTAGACGTACTCCGTCTTCAGCATCGCGTCGTAGCAGTGCAGCTTCAGCACGTCGCCGGTCTCGTCGTACGTGCGCGAGTCGATGAAGAACTCGCCCATGGGAATCCACGGCGTCCACGTGGTCGTGTCGGTGTCGTGGTCGGTCGCGCCCAGCCTCGTCTCGACGACGCACTTGGACGACGACGGAATGGCGTTGTCGCTGGGCAGGAACTCCAGCTCCATCTCGCGGGAGACTGCAGACCCAATGCCGGGGCTGCCGGAATCGAACAGCTGCCCCGGCGTCTTCAGGCTCACGATGGACTCCATGCCGTACACCGCGTCGCCGATGGTCACGCGGTGCTCAGCCCAGTGGTTGGGGTCGGCGAAGATGTCCGCATAGCTTCCCGTTATGTCTTTCATCTGCTTACGCCTCCCTCAACTCAATCTCACCGCCCTTGTAGCGGCGCTTTCCGTCTACGCTCTTCAGCGCGAACGTCTGCTCGATGTTGGACGTCACGCGCATGGTCTTCGTCGACGTGGTGCCGCTCTTGTTCGGGTCGGTGTAAATGACCGTGACGGAGAAGGTGTTCAGCGCCTCGTAAAGCGCCGTGGCCTCCGCCTCGGTCATGGGATAGAAACCGACGCTGATGATGTCGCGGAACTTGCCCGGGTACGGGTGCTCGACGTCATCGAGCGTCGTGATAACCTTCTTGTAGGTGACTTCCTTCGTCACCTTGTATGTCGCAACGCGGGCGGAGAAGTCCACGCCCGCGATTGAAAGCGTCAAGTCAGTCATGGACTACACCCCCAATGCTCGGCCTATTTGCCGGTTGTAGTTGTAAGCGGTCTCGCCGATGACGCGGCCATCGAGCACGCTCTGCACGATGATGGTCAGCGGAGAGTCGCTGCCGTTCCCACGGTTCGACGCGGAAATGGCGTTGTGGATGCCACCCGCCGCGCTGTCGCCATAGCTCACGTCGCCGGTGTTGAACCCACCGGCCACCTTGTCGCTCACCGCCTCGACGGAGCTGACAGGGTCGGACGCGTTCTCGTCGATACCGGCGGAAAGCCCCTGCATGAGGAACTGTCCGTACTGCTTGAAGACGCGGGACGGCGAATGGATGCCGAAGAACCCGGTCACTGCGTCAACGATGCCGCCGCAGAAGCTAGAGATACCGTCCATGACGTAGCGGATGCCACGGGAGATACCCTCGGCCATGCCGAGCATCAAGTTGATGCCAGCCTCGATGAGCCACGTGCCAGCGCCCGCGAAAGCGTTCACGATAGCCTCGACCAGCATGGTCGCGGCGTTCACGAATGCGGGGACGCCATACTCGACAATCGCGTTGCCGAGAAGGCTCAGCACCGTCATGAGCATGTTGAAAAGCGCGTTCAAGACGTCGGGGTTGGCCATGAGCGCGATGACAGCCGTGATGACCTGAATCGCCGCGTCGGTGATGAGGTCGATGTTGTCCGCTATGGCCGTCGCCAGCGCGATAAGCAGCGTCACGATAGCCTGAATAAGACCCGGAGCCATCGTGTTAATCATCGAGATAAGCTGTTCGAGAATCTGCGGCGCGTTGTTCACGAAGAACTCGCTCAGGTTGGTCAGCACGCGCTCCGCCACCGGGGCAATGTTCGTCACGACAGCCTCGATGGACGACATGAGCTGGTCTGCCAGTGCGCCGACATCTGCGTCAGGGTTGGCAAGTCCGGTCAGGAAGTTCTGCCACGACGCCTTCATCATCGCAACGGAGCCTTGAATCGTGGTCGCCGCCTCTTTCGAGGAGGTGCCGGTCATCTGCATGTTCACCTGTACCTGGTGAATCGCCGTGATGATGTCCGCGAACGTGACGCCCTCCAGGCTCTCGTCCACTGTACGGCCAAGAGTGCCCGCGTCGTTGATAAGGCGCGCCATCTCGCTCGCCGTACCGCCGTAGCCGAGCTTCAGGTTGTCAAGCATCTCATAGTTCTGCTTGGCAAAGCCCCGATACGCGTTCTGCACGTCCTCGGCGCTCGTGCCCATCATGTTCCAGTTGTCCGCCATGTCCGAGATGGCAAGGTTCGCCATCTCAGCCGCTGCGGCGGTGTCTCCACCCAGCGCCTGTACAAGGGACGCACTGAAAGAGGTGGTCAGGTTCAGATAGTCGTTCGCCGACATCTGAGCCGTCTGGAAGGCATTGGCGGCGTAGCCCTGCACGATTGCCGCGCTATCGCCGAAAATCTTCTCGATACCGCCGGACAGCTGCTCATATTCACCGTAGGCTTGTACGGCCTTGGTGGTGAGGGTCACGACAGCAGCGCCAGCCGCCGCGAAACCGGCAGCAGCGACCTTTCCTGCGGCCGCGGCCTTGCTTCCGAATTTCGAGGCAATGCCGTCTCCGGCTCTTGACGCCTTGCTTTCGGCGTCGCTCAGCCCCCTCTCATATTCCTTCGTGTCAAGCGTCAGCTTGGCGTAAAGGTCAAACAAGTCCATGCGCTACGTCACCCCCTTCACCTTCAGACCGGCGCGCTTGATGATGTCTTCCGCAATCTCGTCACCTGTACGCGTGTCAACCTTCGGCGGGTTGATGACGTCGTAGTACCGCTGCTTGGTGTACGCGCCGCCTCCGAATCGAGCGGTGTTCTCCGAGATGGTGCGCAGCGTGTCCGAGACGTACACGCGGTACGTCTCCGCATGCAGGTCTTCGAGCATGCGGGCTTTGGCGTATTCGAGGAAATGCTTCAGGCTGTTTCCGCGAAAGTCGTTTAGATAGCAGAAGCAGCGGCAGCTCCCTGCGCCGAACTCGTAGCTGTTGCTCCCTCCGCAGACATAAAAAAATCAGCGAACATCGGGTCGCTGATAAGGTCAGCCAAATCCGTGATGAGCTTGCCGAGAGTCAGGTCTGCTGCGTACTCATCAGCCGGTACAAGGTTAATGGCCGCAAGGATGGCAACGAGGTCGTCCTTGTGGTCGCGCATAAGAGGGGGAAGACCCGCAGCGAGACGCTTCATCGCGACGGCGCGGATGTCCGTGCCCTCTGGAACCGTCTGCTTCTTGAACAGAGCCATGGCCTTCTTGTCAGATGCGATATTGGTGATAGGTACGATGCAGTCGGCAATGACATCGAACACATCGGCACCCTTGATTTCAGAAAGTTTCATATCTACTACCTCCACTGTGTACGTGCTAAACAAATAAGGGCAACGGCCTCGCAGCCGTTACCCTTCGTCGTTGTCATGTTTGTCGGGCGACTCGACAGCCGCCGCGTCATCATCCACGGTCTCATCCGTGGGTGCACTTCATTCGACAGCCTCATCGGCTCCCTTCTTGATGTAAATCTCGAAAGGCACCGTGGACTGGTCTTCGATGCTGTAGTGCCCGGTGAACTCGAAGCTCAGCGTTCCCTTGTTCTTGTCCGCCGTCTGCAGCTTGAAGCCGCCGGTGGAAAGGGCGTTGAGCATGTGGATGGCAACGAAGCCGCCGTTGGTGTCGCCGTTCTTGCTCGAATAATCGCCGACGAGCCAGATGTCCCCGAAGTCCGTGTCGAGTACGTCGTTGCGCGGCGTAATCTTGTCAGCCGTGCCTTCCTTCGCGGTGTCGGCCGCGCCGACCATCATCTTCGCGGAGGTAGCCGTCACGGTGACGAAGCTGCCCGACATCTTGACCTCCCACGAGTCGAGCTTCTTCAGCTCCTTCGTGTTCTTCGGACAGTTGTCAATATCCTCGCCGAAGTCGGTGTATGTCGGCGTTGCCTCGAACGAGATACCGCCGCTCGTAGCTGCGAGAATGTCGCCAATCTCGCCCGAAGACGGCGTAAAGGTGGTAGAAAGTACACCGGCGTTCAGCTGAATCTCGTCGAACGCGGTGTCGGGAATCTTAGTAAACTTCATTCGTTGGTCACTCCTTTAATCAATAGTCAGAAACTCGGCGGACACGTTGATGTACCGCCTCTTGATGCTCAGGTCGTCGTATGGTGCCGCCTGGCACCACGGAGAGCCGCGCTTCAGCCAGATGGCTCCGTCGTCGCAGCTGATGACGTGCCCGCCGCGCCCGATTGCATCGGACAGCTTGCGTGCCATGGCGTTAATCTCCGCCTCGGAGTCGGTGCGAACGTAGATGTTCACCGTGATTGCCTGGTTCTCGTCACCGAATGACCCCTCGTTCCACGCATAGGTCAGGTACGGCGTCTTCGCGTCGTCTGGTACGGCGGACTGTGGGTATGAGCGCATGACGCCGTTGAAAAAGTCGTTGATTGCTTTTGCCTTTGTCGTCATTACGTCTCACCCCATTCCACCGCTGTGACCTGTTTGAACTGGAACGTCGCGCAGTCGGGCGTCGCCGTATCCTCCTGGTCGCTCACGACCTGGAACAGCTTGCCGTCGGACTTGCGCATGAACACGCTGTGATACGGCAGGCTCATGGCCTTGTCGAACGTAACTGTGTACGTGCAGGCCGCCTGCTCTCTGTCGGCGATGACGCTGTCCGCGTCTTTGTCCTTCACGATGGCTGGCTCGAACGTCTCGCCGTCCGTCCAGTCCGTGACGTATCCGCCCTCGCCGTCGGGCGTCTGTGTCTTTACCCGCACAACGCAAGGCGTGCGGAAGAAATCAATCAAGCTCATATCTTCCTCCACTCGTTCAGTTGCGAGCGGAACACCTTCTTCCAGGACAGCGGAGCACCGTCCGCGTCCGTGTTGCGCGTGTAGCTGTAACCGCCGAAGCTCTCTGACTTGTAAGGAGACGGCTTGGCTTCCGCCCGGTTTTCGTAGTCCTCAATCTCAGCGACCAGCCGGGAAAGAGCGGGCGGTACGTTGAGCGCCAAAATCGTGCCGGTGAACGTCTCATCGGTCAGCGTCTCAGCAGCGTATGCGAACACGCCGTCGTTGAACGTGGAGCCGCAGATGCGGAAGAACTGACCGTCCTTCAGGAAATCGGACAAGTCGATGCTTCCGTCCTCGATTGTGAACGTCCCCTCATGTACGCCGTCAGGAGCCACAAACCAGTTATGGAGATGGCTCAGTACAGAACCCATCATTTGCATGTGCTTGTCCTCCTTCCTTCGTTACTCGGTGGCCTTGGTATCCGCGGCCTCGGCGTCTGCCTTGGCTGCGGTCTTGCGTGCGGCAGGCTTGCGCGCCGTCTTCTTGGCGGGCGTGTCCTCCACAACAGTGAAGCGGGCATCGTTGAGCATCATTGCCTCGACAGCCTCGCTATGCGGGGCGTAGACCGTCCCGTGTGCGTTCTTGAACTTCTTCAACGTTCAAACCTCCTCCTATAAAGAAAGCCACCCCGACGGGATGGCTTGGCGTGTACTTATATGAAAAGCAAGGGCGGGGCGGTTGCCCGCCCTTGCCGTCGGTTACTCCTCGGCGTCCTTCAGCGTGAAGATAAGGTCTTCAGCAACGGCCTTCGTACCGTAGCTGTAGAACATACCGAACGCGTAGGCGTTGGACAGCGGAACCTTCTGCGCCGGAGCGACAGTCGGAAGAACCGGCTGAGCGACCGCGCCCTCGACCATCGCGATGGCCTTGACGTCGGCCGGCAGGTACACAGAGCTGTGAACCTTCACGCCGTGGTACGTGTCGATGCCCTCGACCTTGGTCTCCTTGCTGACGTTGTCCAGATACACGCGGATGCTGCCGTAGAAGTCCGGGCGGCACACGACGTGAATCATGTCACGCTCAACACCGTCAACGTAGTCGTTGGAAACGGTCTCGACGGACTGGATAAGCTCCTCAAGGATGTACTGTGCCTGCGAGGCCGTCGGAGTGACCTTAGTACCAGCGGCAGCAGCCTTATCGAAGAAGTCGCGCTCAAGCTCGCGAGCCATGGAGCGCTCGTCCATAGCGGCCTGACGCTCGATGAAGTTGTCGATGCCGTACAGGCTGACGTCCTTCTGCTCGACCTCGGTGATAAGCTCCTTGTCCGTGTCGATTGCGATGGTGACCGGCTTAGCCTTCACAGCCTGACCCTTGCCGCCGCTGCGAGCCGTGCCGTAAGTGTTGGACTTGCGGTTCACGAAGCGCTTCGCCTCGACGGAACCAGCGCCCGGCGTACCGGACAGGTCGGTGTTCTTCAGCTGCGAAGAAATCAGGTTCTTCTGGATGTTGCCGATGACCTTGCCGTACTGCTCAGCGAGGAACTCCTTGCCGGTCGTGTCCAGAAGAATGTTAAGTGCGTTAATACGTGCCATAGTTGAATCATCCTTTCATGTGTTCGTGTGAATCGTTGCGGCATGCTCGCCGCATTGGTTAAATGATTGCCGGGATGCTGATAGGCTCCGAAGCGCCACCCTCGCCACCATCCGGCGGCGTTGCCGTGTCTGCGCCCTTCGTGCCGGTCGTAACGACCAGGGAAGAGAGGTCGCCCGCGATGGCGTCGTCAAGGCTCTTCGTGTCCTTGATTTTGCCGTCCGCAAGCTCCAGCGCGTCAACGTCTGCGCCGATGTAGCGCATTGCGAGCGTCATGGACTTGTCAGCGATGCCCTTCTCGCGGAAGTACGCCTTGACAGCCGATTCCTTGGCCGCGTGCGTCTCCTTCGCTGCGATGTCTGCCTTGTACTCCTCGAAAGCCTGATGCTCTGCCTCGTACTTGGCCTTGAACCCACCGTCCTTCGTGTCGTTCAGTGCTGCGTTCGCGTCGTCAAGCTGCGACTGTACGCCGGGCAGCTTCTCCGCGTCCGCCTTGTATCCGTCCCTCTCTGCCTTGAGGGCGTCTACCGTCTCGGTATGAGCCGAGATGATTTCGTCAACCTTCTCGTCCTCGATGCCAAGAGCCTTCAAAAATTTCCTAGTCAGTGCCATGTCTATCATCCTTTCCTTTGGCGCTCGTGCTTCAGCGCCCAGATTTGCATGTGTCTATATGAAAAGCGGCATGCGCCGCGTTTCACCGTGTTCAGGTGCCGTATCAGCCCTTCAGCTCGCTGCGAATTATTCGCGTGTACGTGCTCTGATGGTCTGCCACGGCGGGTTTCAGGAACGGCTGCGCCTTCATGCGCTTCGTCCCAAGCTCGACGTGTGGCGCATATTCGACATTCGTTCCGACATATACGGATACGCTATCGTCGCCCTCGTCGATTTCTGTTGCCACACTGTTGCGCAGCCGCCCCGTATCAACGGGGCACATACGCTTAGCGTGCTTCTCCATCTCTCCGGCGCATCGTGTCATCGCGTTGCGGACACGTCGCTCAAGCTCTGCCTGTACCTCCGGCCTGTGGCTCGTCAATGTGAAGCCGCTCATGTCACAACACCGCCTTTCATCCGCATGTACTCGTCGAACGTCCTGTACGCGAGCACTCCATGGCCGACGGCATCATGGTTCACGCGGCGCGTGCCATCCTCGCCCTCGGGGTCTACCGTCACCATGGTGCAGCGGCAGTTGTACACCTCGGAGGCCGACCCTCTCGGGTCGCCCGGGTAGCGCAGGCCATTGGAAAACTTCTCGTTGTACGCCACCGTCTCGCCGTCAAGGCTCGCATGGCTTGAACGCGTGCGAGAGTCAACCGTGCATAGCCATTGCTTCCGAAGCTCAAGCCCTTGCTTTGCCGCCTCCTCGTAGGTCATCTGCCGCCCTGCGTTCTCGGCGCAGGTGCATGCGGTGCGTGCGCTGCGTATGGACGCCGCGCGCGTCATGCCGGACACGTTGCGCAGGCGCTTCGCCATCTTGTCGATTGACTCGCCCTGCACGATGCCCGCTGTGATTTCACGGCGAATGCGCTTCTGCATCCACGCGCTCGCCTTCTTGCCGTTCTGAGCAAGTACGGGGAGGACGGGAGCCTTGCTGTGTTGCAGCAGCTCGACCGTCTGCGCGTTGATTACCGTGAACGATGTATCGTAGAACGTACGCTCGATGACGTACGCTGAATAGTTGTGCGCGTGTACGAACACGTCAGCCCGTATCTGGTCGATAAGCGCCAACGCGTCGGCGTCCGTGCTCATGAGCAGGGACACAAGCTCATCGCTTACGCGGGCGAAGTCCTCGCCACGGAACACCGTGTCGGTCGCCCACTGTATCCAGTCAGCCATCGTGATGTTCCCGCGCTTCAGCTCTGCGAGCTGTTCCGCCCACTCGGCCTTGTACTGATTGAAGTACGTCGCACCGATGCTCGCAGCATCGGTCGAAGCCTTGCGGTACAGCCGGTTGATTGCCTGCTCAAGGAGCCTCAGCTGTCGAGATGTGTGCCGATGTACGGCGTCGATGTTACGTTTCGCCGCCATCTTCCGCACCTCCGTCGCCAATGAGAGCGAACTCCTCGGCGTCGCGCTCTGCCTTAATCTGCTCAACCTCCTCGACGGTCAGCCATGGCAGCTTCTTCAGCACCATGTCGTCGCCGATTTGCGGAGCAGCCATGAGCACCATCTGCGTGTATTCCAGCTGGTTGCTAATCATGTCACGGGTGAAGCTCGGCGTGTCCTCGATGCCGACCAGCTTGAAAAGGTCTGTCAGGAACTCGTCCACGCAATACTCGTACATGTCGGCCTTCATGTTCATCGGCTCGTACGCCGCGCGAATCTCCGTGGCGGTTTTCTGCCCGCCCATGAGCTTCGTCACGTCCAGCGCCTGGAAGTCGTCGTACATGTCAGCCTTCAGCTTGTCGAGATATGCGGTACGCGACTGATACGGCACCTCGACGGTGTGCGCGTCAGCCTTCACTCCGTCGTCACCGTCGACGACAGCCGCCCCGACAGTGTGCAGACGGTCGAGGAACCGCGCGAGGTCTACGTCGTCCATGCCACCGGTGTTCTGGAGAATCCAGTAAATCATCGAGGCCTGGTCGAGGTCGTTGGCAAAGCCCGACTTGATAAGGTCGTAGCTGTCGATGGCCTCGCGGATGCCCACAAGCTCGCTCTGGTGGTTCTGATTGCACCACAGCGGGATGATGGGGAACGACGGGTAGTTCTCCCCGTCGTAAATCTCCGTCCCGTCGATTTCTGACGTGGCGATGTGGAGGATATAGCTGCGCTTCTCCTTCAGTACGCTCATGGGCTTCTCGTCGGTCTTGATGTAGTCCGTGTAGCCGTCAAGCTCGTACAGCGTTGCGCGCAGCGGCTTCGTCTTGGACACCTGCCAAAAGCGGATGCCCGCCATGAGTGCTCCGTTGTTCTCGTCGTACAGCGGTACGAACTCGGTGAGACGGAACACGTCCAGATGGTCAAGGTTCCAGAAGCCGAACGCCACGCCGCCGACGATGGCAGCGTGTCCGAGCTTCTGAAGCTGTCGGTCGAAACCGCGCCCCAGCTTCGCCTTGTTGTTCTGGTCGGTGAGCGTCACGCCGTTGCCGAGCAGGAACTGGTTCTGCTGGTTCACGAAACGCGGGAAGAACCCACTCGCAATCTTGTGGTTCGCCCGGAACGGGTCTTCTACGGCCTGTCCCGATACCGTGTACAAGAGCCGCTGATAGTTGCGGATTGTCACGTTGAGACGTCGGTCGTACAGCTCTGCGTCACGAGCTACCGCGTAAGCGGCGCTTCGCTTGTGTGCGTCGATGGCAGCGAGCACGAAACTCATACGAGCCGACTCATCCGCGCCGACATCGAGCAAATCTTGATATGTCTTCATCGTATTGCGTACCCTCCTCGCTGCAATCCCTTCCGCTCAAGGAGCGGGGTGTAGTTATCCTTGGGCTTCCACGCCTTCGTCGTGTTGACGAAGTACCGCGTGGCGTCCATGGCATGGTCGTTCTCCTTTATCGGCTTGTCCGTGCCGTTGTTGGTCTTCTCCTGCCATGAGTAAAGCCCGTATTCTTGAATCGTTCTCGTACAACAATCATTCACGAGCAAGCGGCGCTCCTGAATCATCGTTGCGGTGTGCTGGATGCCGTCCAGCACGTCGTTGTTCGCCTTGCGTACGCGGAAACGCCCGCGCTTCCGTACAAGGGCGATGAAAGATGACGCCGAGGGGTCGATGATAAGCTCCCGAACCGGCAGGTCTCCCACCAGCTCGCAGAGGTCGTCGTAATACTCCTCGTCTGTCTTCTGCTGTCCGCTCTCGCGCCCGCTGTGGTAGAACTCGTCTACCTGATACCAGACGCCGTCGCACAGGCCGAACAAAAGCATGGCCGTCGGGTTCTGTATGCCGTAGTCCATGCTCACGCAGTATTTGCTATAGGGTCGAGGCACCGCCGGAACGATGCTCTCGGCGGTGAACGCCTGGTAGATAACACCCTCGGCAAGCACCCACAGCCCCTTGATGTATCTCTGATAGAACACGCCCGAATACATGCTCTCGTATCGGGCTTTGATGCTCGCGTCCAGCGCGAGGTTGTCGTCCATGGTGAAGTGAAGGCGCAGGGCGTTCTTCTCCTTGCGTTTCTTCACCCATTCCTTGTAAAACCAGTGCTCCGGGGAGCCCGGGTTACAGTTGAACCAGTATTTCGAGCCCGGTACAGAGCAGCGGGCACATGCCTGCTCCACGAAGGAGCGCGGCATAAGCGCCACCTCGTCGAACATCACGCCCGCCAGCGTCATGCCCTGGATGAGCATGTAAGAGGACTCGTCACGCCCGCCGAACAGGTGGTACGAGTTCTCCCGCCCGTCTTCCGTAGAGATGATGAGGCGGTTCTCGTTGCGCTTCTCAACCAGCGTGAAGTCTCCCGGGAGCCAGTCACGCAGGGGGAGAATCACGTTACGCCGCAGGGACTCGATGGTCTTTCCGCATATCGCGAAGGCTTGATGGTCGAAGCAGGTCATGCTCCAGAGTACGAAGCCGACCGTCATGGAGACGGTCTTGCCGGAGCGGATGGAGCCATCGGCTATGATGGCGTCGCGGTCTTTATACCGAGGCTGCTGCCACCAGAGCATCGACATGAGCTGTCGGCGCGAAAACTCGCTATAAATCATCGTCCTCGTCCTCCGGCACCTCGCCGAGGTCGATTTGCGACTTCTGAATCATATCGAGCAGGTTGTTGTCCGCGCGATGCTCAACGCTTGCGTCGGACTTGGAACCGTAGCCGTATTTGCTCATCCACAGCGGAGCCAGGCGGCTGTTAATCTGCCCCGTCTCGAACTTGGCGCGCACGTCCACCTCGCACTCCGTGCGTATTTTCTCCACAATGTCAAGGTAGGCCGGGTCTTTCTCGTATGTTTCAGCGAAACCTTGGCGGGAAATTCCGATGTACGCAAGGAATCCGACCTTGGTGTACGAGATGGGCGATAGGATTTCCTTCACGCTCTTCGTGGTCGTCGTTCCGTCTGGTGTGGTGTATGTGCTCTCCACCATTTCCTGCTTCGTGTAGGAGTCGCAGTATGCCTTGTACTCCTCCCACAGCTTGGCAAGAACGGCGGGCGATTTAATCTTTCGCGAAGCACGCGGCATGGTCTGCACCTCCTCACTGTGTATAGTCGAAAAATAACTAAAGCCTGATACCTCGCCCCGTGTTGCACACGGTACGAAGCACAGGCTCCTCGTCTTCTGTGTCTTTTATCTCGGCCTTGAACTGCTCAAAGCCTCGTTGGTCTTGGTCGCGCAGCCGCTTGAGTTCCGCTTCGATAAGCTCAAGCTCTACGCGCTTCGTCCTCGCCATGCCCTCCAGCACAGCGATGCGCTCGTATCTCTCCATGTGGGCACCCCCTTAGACCGTTACGAAAACGGCCTTCTCACTGCCGCCCTCGCCGTGAAGTTCTATGACGGGGTACGCATTGGACGCAGGGGCATAGCCCTGACGGTCTCCATATCCACCGTACAGGAGAGCTGACGCCGTGTTCACGAACGTCTTCTCAACGCGCGCGATGGTTCCGTTCTGCGGACACGGGCGAAAATACTCCATCTTCGCCACCGCAGGCATGTGCGTGTGACAGCACACGTACACGTCAGCGTCCACGATGGTCGCGTAGTCCAGGAGACGGTTAATCTTGCCTCCGGCCTTGCGGCCTCCGCCGGAACCGTGCGTGTAGTAAAGCGTATATACGAACGGTCGTCCGCGCGATTGCGCTCCGACCTTCAGGAAATACAAGGCGGTGGTTTCCGAATACAGCCCGGTGAGCTTCAACTGGTCGCAAAAGACTCTAGTCATGTCAACGCCCGCCGCCTTGTAGATTCTGTTCTCATGGTTGCCCGGAAGCACGCCGAGAATCTTGCCCGCGTCCGCTAGGGGAGCGAACAGCTCGACGCATTTCTCAAGCTGCTCCATAGGCTGCAACTTGGCCGCGTAGGTGTCGCCGATAGACGACGCGATGGCTGAGTCCATCATGTCGCCGCCAAGGATGCAGTACGTGTCGGGGGACGCAAGGATGGCATCAAGCAGATTCTGAATCAGCTTCATGTCGCTCTGGGCATCCCCGATATGCAAATCAGCGAGAGGAACGATGCGAACATTCTTCCCGCTGGAGCTCAAATCATGTGTAATGGCCTTCACTTTCTTCATCACCTCTCGAACAGGAGTCCTCCCATCCGCAGGCATAAATAGCAAAACCCCCGAGGCGCTGCTGATAAGATACAGCGCCGCGAGGGCTGCCGTCTCCCGGCTTACGACCTCCGGGAGACTATAGAAAAGAAAGGAGGCAATCGAAAAACACGCAACGGAGCATCGTCTCGTTGCGTGTCAATCGCTATGGAATGGTTGGTGGAAGCAATGCTTGACCCATGTTTTCAAAGAAAGGAACGTGTTCCTTAATTACATTACTTCCACTATAACTATAGTACCACAGAGGGGTGACATTGTCAAGCATAAACTTTATATTTTATCACGTATTTCTGCCAGTGTCAATATATCTGCTCATATATGAGCGGATTTCGCCAAAATATTTTTTCAGGCCGTTGCGACGGCAAAAATCGCAGCCACGACCCCCGCAAAACGAGAGCCACATCATCGCCGTACACGGTTGGGGGCGTGAGTTTTTGAGAATAGGAAGGCAAAAATGAGAATTTTAGGGCAAAAATGAGAATGAAAAGACGTTTTTGAGAACGTTCTGAGACCACGTTTGCCCACAGTATCCCACACTAAGCCATACTAAGGGCAAAAACGGGCTAAATTCTCAAAAACTCATTTTTTTTGGAACTTTTATATATATAGGCAAAGGACGTTGAAAGGCTCTATAGGA
>ENA-OYZO01000335-OYZO01000335.1-human-gut-metagenome-genome-assembly--contig:-NODE-335-length-21231-cov-7.491453_pt1 | contig 21231 bp, 12 predicted proteins | sample MGYA00243293_ERZ653481 | MGnify/ENA primary metagenome ERZ653481 (study PRJEB26926, sample SAMN06165094) | human gut metagenome | biome: ENVO:00009003; feature: ENVO:2100002; material: ENVO:00002003... | reverse complement strand
ACAAGGCTATTCGTCGGCAGCGTCAGATGTGTATAAGAGACAGTATTATACCTATTCCAAACCAATGAATTATTAGGATAATAACACCAAAAACCTTCTCCAAAAGAAAATTGTTTTGAAAAAGCAGACGGCTCTTTATTAAGAAAAAGAGTAAAATGATTTTCGATTTTCTCCAACAATTCATCTGAATTTTCTGCATTAGGAGAAAAAGTAACCCTCATATGTTCTCCTCTTTCTTCAGAAAAACCAATTAAACAATAATCGAACAAGTTCCTATTATTGCAATAAAAATCATCCAATTCAGACAATAAATCAAGCCAATTTTCCCTTGCGTAAAAAATTGACAAGCAGCACCACTCTTTTCCATCTTTCACTATATAGGTTGCTCCCATTGCATATTCAATTACGATATCAAATCAATTTTACGACTATAATCAAAATTTTTATAAACAGTTCCTATTCCAAAACCATTAGGATTTATACTTATAGGATTTTTTACAAACTGTTTCACTCTCAAAAAATTCAAAGCTTCCGCTAAAATCATTACAACATCAACAACAAGTTCTATATCAACGACTTTGTAATATTGAAAATCAAAGCAAGATAATCCTTTCTGATTTTTCTCACCAAAAATATTCTCACCTTGAATATTTAGTATTATTCCATTCTCTACATCATCCCACGATCCTTCCCTCCAATATTCTATCGTAATTCGATATTTCTCATCCATACACCGTTTTATACTATGAGGTACATCACACAAATTGCAATTCATGGTCACATTATCTTTTATTGCCCCCATTATAAAACGACCATTTCTATACAATATCAATACCTCTGTAAGACACGGATCCAAATAATTCATAAATAGAGATTGAATATTTTTAAACATAAATTCTTGAGAGATTCGATCCTCATTCGAATGCACAATTGCTCTACTAAATTCACTTTGAGAAAAAGAACATTGCTCTATACCTTTATCCAATAACCTATCAAATAGCTCCACATCTTCAAATCCATAGCCTATAAAAACTTCGTTATATCCTCTTATTGCCATAAAATCTGATTTCAGCAAACAAACCCTCCCAACAACATCGCGTTTAGAAAGATCACTGGTATAAAAAATTTTATTCTTTTCTCGAAATTCTTTCAACATAAACTCTGCAAAGCCCTCCCCCAAATAGTTGTCAGCATCCAAATTGCATACAATTTTCCCTTCTGCCAATCTAAATACCATATTCCGGCTATGACTCCGCAAATAATGAACCGGATCAGTAGTCCTATAATAGACAAGAATACCCATCTCAATATATTTCATCATATATTGAGCAATCCATTCTTCTAATCCATCTTGCGAATTATAATCCAGCACAACAAACTCGACCTCATCTACTAAGAAATTATCAAGAATATTCTTCTCCAAAGTTTCTTGTAAATGTTTAAGCCGATTCATACAAGTGATGCAAAATGAGATTTGTTTCATAGTGCTATATAGCCATTATTAATGAATAGTAAATCTACCGAATGCATAAGCTCCATCCAAACCTTTTATCTCAAGTAAAAAATCACCAACTAAGCCTTTCTGTAATTGTACTTTTCTCAATATTGGAGAGTCAATATTCTCAGTAGAAGAGTAAACAACATCCCCATTCTGAGAAATTACAATTTCAATCTCACCTATAGATTGATAGAACTCCAAGTCAATGGAGTGGTCATCATTCAAAAATGCTAAAAAAGGAGTCACTGGAGGAATAGAACGGTGACCATTCCCCGGACCATCCGGTAAATCAAAATCCTCATCCATGATGATTTCTACTCTTGAAGGAAAAGTTACTGACTTTCCATTCACTACATTTACCACAAAGAAGCAGTATAAACTTAACAAAATAAAAAATGATTTCATAGTATCTTTAGTTTTGAATGTAACAAAGATAGCCATTTAATCACTTCTTAGGGAAAGTACAAGTGGACAACACAAAAGAGAATAACAAACTATATATCAAGAAAATACTAAAAAAAAAGCTACTAAGTTAATGGACGAAAAGCAAGAAGTTCTTCTAATAAAGAGTTATAAATTCTTCCAATTTATCAGTAGTATCCAAATTTAAGCTCTCCCTCAATCTCCGTTTTTTCGTAAAAATAGAATTCATCTCGCAGTCAAAAGTAAACATCAACTCAGTGGTAGTGAAACCAACTTTAAGCAAAGCTATCAATATCAGGTTACCACTCGTTAATTTAAAATCTTTCTTTAACCGAGAAATCAAATTACCATATATCAAATCCATGTATTCAAGGAGCTGTTCTTTCTCTTGTTTGGTCATATTCTTCACAATCAGCTTTTCCTTCTTCAATTGATCCAAGAGATAAACACCATTTACACATACATTTTCACGTATTTTTTTATTCTCACTCTCCAACAGCAAAATCTTTTGATTCAATTTACCAACCTTCTCTCTATTTGTTTCCGCTGTTTCACCTGCTTTTTGTTTCAACACATCAAGTTCATAAACATATCGTTTAATCATGCACTCATTCTCCTTTATTACTTGCATATTTTTCCGGAACATCTCTTTGTATCTTTTTCTTAAAAGAAAATACAAAACAAGACATAATAGGATAATAAATAAAACGATTACCATCCCAAAATAAAACTGTATTTTCTTTTCGTGTTCAACTTGTTGCTTTTCTAAAAGAAGCTTTCCTTTTTCATATTTACGTTGCAAAGTCAAAATTTGAGATGCTTGTTTAGCATCCAGGTCAACGGACAACAACGAATCAGACTTCTCTTTGAAATAGAGAGCCATTGCATACTTTTTCTGCCTCTTTTCCAACAGATACAAATAGTGGTATGCCCCTGCCAGAGTACGAGGCCTTTCTGATTTCAAAGCTAAAGTAAAATATCTTTTTGCCTCATCCAACTTATTTTGATTTAAATAAATGTTCCCCAATGACATTGAACAGTGATGCATAGAATGCCTATCTTGTTCAGTCTCTACCGCAGTTTTCAACAAGATTATTGCATTTTCCAAATCTCCCTCATTTCTTTTTGCAATTCCTTTTACTTGTAACAAAGAAGGAGTTACTCGTTCAAAATCGATACATCCTTTCTTTTCTTCACACAAGGACAAAGCCCTATTGATGTAGTTATAAACACTGTCATATTGTTGTTCTACATAATAAATACGAGCAATATCCCGATAAGCATATATAACCCCTAAAGTATCGGCTGCCTTTTGAAAACAATATACCGAACTTTGATAATTATCAAGAGCATCTTTGTGTAGCTTTCTATCTGCATTCAAAATACCGATATACTCATATGCCAAGCCTTGTAGCTTATACTCTTCCGTTTTCTCCAATTTAGCCAAAGCATTCAAATAGGCTTGCATAGCCAGCGTATCATTCCCCTGCAAATCCATCACTTTGCCATAATAAAACAATGCCTTCCCCGCTTTCACGTTATCACCCCCATTCTTATAATAATCTACCGCCAACTTTATCAACGAATCCGACTGCATGCTATCCAGATAGTTCTTATCACGGGCTTGTGTCAACAGCAGCACATAGTCTGCCCGCTGCTTTCCACGAAGCTTCTCCGGATGAGGAATTTGCTCCAACAGCAGCAATGCACTGTCAGAATATACATCCATATACCTCTCTACCTTATCAAAAGCATTGAATACGTTCTTCTCTACGCAAGAACCTAACAGTACGCAAACGGACAAAAGTCCAAGATATAGCAGTTTTTTCATATGAACATGTTCTTTACCAGATTATCATTACGTATAACTCCTATGCCCACAGAATCCTTTTGGAGATAAATATTCACACCAGCCAACGGCAATCCTTTTTCCCCATCAGTCACAATGCCATTTGTCTACGCATTAGAAACAACTGCACAGCAGAATGTTATGAACAGTACTATACATCGCTTCATAATCCATGTATATATAATTAAACTTTGGATGAGAATAAGCTTTTTTACGGCCTCTCCCTTCAAAGATACAAAAAACCGCTTCAACAATGTACAAAAACAAGATAAATGTGGCAAACAAAACAAATAGCTCAGAGCTTGTTTCCCCTTACATAGGCTTCCTTTCCATTTTCTGTACGGAGTTATCAGCGCCTATCGGCCGTGATGCGCTCTGCCAACGGCCGTCAACCACTCGACTAACGACCGTCAACAAGGTGCTTCATAACCGTTGAACACCTATTATACTCATAGTTTCCCCATACTGTGCACCTATCTTATTCCTATTATGAGCCCAGCTGCAGTCTATCGGTAAACGGTCTTTTACGAAGTTAATACCGTGTTTACACGAAACGCTTATCGTGTAAACAAGATATTTGCAAAATGCTGCACATTCTATTAATACACTAACAAACAAGATATTAACTTACCTTCCGGCGTATTTCCGCTGTGGAAGCAAAAGTTGCTTCCACCTTTTTGAGTTGCTTCCACAGCACTTGTAATGCCGATGAATAAAGGGATGCAGGAAGTAGGTGGAAGTGTGGAAGCAGAAATGATAAAACTAAGCAGAGATAATTTTCCCTTAAAAGCAATAAAACTCCAGAATCTGCTGGAGCAAAGCATCCTGCTTTCCCGGACCTTTTTCCAACTCCACACTTTTCAGGTTATAGAGTTGTGCCAGCAAAGCTGACGACTGCTTCTCGCAAAGACGGGAATCATGTACCTGCTCCATCCAGCAGACGGTCTCTCCCCAAACATCTACCGAAAGATGTGACAAGACTTCTGTCGGGGCTCCCCCCTTCTCCACCTTACGGAAGATTTCGACCAAAGCACACAACAAGCTGGACATTATCTGTTTACAACGGGAATGGGAACGGGATTCCCGGTTTCTGAAACGTAGCAGGAAATAGTACCCCAGCCATAAATAAACGGTGGTGACTTCTGCATGGATTTTCTCTATCCTCTTCCAATGCGCAACCAAAGCAGCATCAATTTCTTCCAGAATCGCATCCGTATCATCTTCTATGTAGTATTTCTGCGCAAGACACTCTATCACGCACCCCCATTTCGCCATATCCACACACTCTTGCGTACGCCCCATCCATACATGGGCTTCCTCCAATATCCGGAATGCCTTTTCTCCACATTCCGGAGCATCATAAAACCGATACTGACGAAACAACAGAAGAGACTGACATAATAACTCATCCAAAGAGTACTCCGCACTTTCCATATTTAAAATTCAAGTATCCATTCAGGTAACAAAATCGAGCAAAAGTAATCATTTCCTAAGAAAATCACGCTGTTTCAGCACAAAAACCGGCAGGAAAAAGAAGATACCGATGACGGACATCACCAGTCCGCCAATGGTACCCGCCGCCAATGGAAACCAGAAAGCCTCCTTGTCCTCACCTATCATGAAAGGGATAAATCCCAGAATGGTAGAAACTACCGTGAGGAAAATAGGAACGACCTTCGCATTCCACGCCTTGACGTAGGCACGAAGAGCGGAAAGACGGGGGAAACGACGTCGGATGCTGTTGTACTCGTTCAGGACATAGATGCTGGCATTCACCGTGATGCCGCACAGCAGGACGAACGAGGCAAAACCGCCCTGGTCGAAGTTCAGCCGGAACCAATAGAAAGTAAGAAATACCCCGATATAAGAAACCGGAATCACAAAGATGATGGCAAGCGGCTGCTTCAGGGAGTTGAACAGAACGCTGGTCGTAAAGAAGATGATGGCTATCACCACCAGCAGAAGCAGGTATTGGCGGTTGTCCTTCTCGCCCCATGACCAACTGTTGCTGTCCGACTCGGCTGTATAACCCATCGGCAACAGTTTGTTGAACTCCTCCAGGTCACGTTTCTGTATCTTGTTGCCCATCTCATTGGAGCCGATATATTCGTATTGCAGGCAGAGGCGGTACTGCTGGTTTTCTTTGGCAATCTCCTGCGGCATCTGTCCCTTTTCCACAGTAGTCAGTTCGGAAAGCTTGTAATGCTTGCCGTTTCCTACTCCATAGGGGAAGAACTGCATCGCCCAGATGTCATATTCGGCAGACTGGCGGGAAGAGAGCTTGATTTTCTCCATCCCCTGCTCGGCCGCTACCGAACCAATCTCCAGATTCTTGCCAAAGATGGGGCGCACCGCAGAGAAAAGCACTTGCGCGTCGATGCCCTCTTGCGCCATGCGCTCCTTGTTCAGGTTGAAGTAGAATTCCTGATAGTCATCCTTCCACCAGGAGAACTCCGAATTGATGAGCACTTCCTTGATACGCCGGTGCGTCAGCAGCTTGGCCTTCAGCTTCTCCGCCCACTCATAGAGTTCGTCGTAGTTGTAGCCGTACATCCTGATGCGGTAGGAGCCGGCACTCTCGCGGACGTCATTACTGAACCCCTGGTCCTGCAATCCGTAGATGCCCCAGCTGCCGCCTCCCAGTTCCAGTGCCTTGCTTATCATATTGGCTTTCAGTGTATAGGGAAAACCGCTGTTCCGGGCTTCCTTCTTGAAATAAATCTGCATACTGGCACGCCGGGGGCTGTAGATGGAAGTATGAAACTGCCTGATTTCCTTGAACCGGCTGAGGTAGGTCTCCATACGTTTCATCAAAGTGTTCATCTGCTCGAGGGTGCTGCCATTGGGAAGGTTGGCGTTGGCATAGAGCACCACCTCCTCATTACGGGTGAAGTAACTGCCTTCGTACACCTTCTGTATGAAAAGCCGCAAGCTGCCGCCCAGCGCCTTGTCCACAATGGGTTTCACCGACTCCTTATAGGTATTCGAACCGAATACCTTATTGTAAGCAGCTTCCCATTTTCCCCCTCCTTCCAGTTTGTCGGGCAACAGAAAAACGGGCAGACCGAAACCCAACAGTAACAGCAGGCATACAGCCCAGCGCCAACGGCACAGAAAACGGATGAGAGCAGAATAGCAGCAGGAGAAATAAACGGGGAAACGTCTGAAAATCCGTCCCAACCTTGTTTTGAATGTTTGCGTCAGCCCCGGCAAGACAAGACGCCTCTTCTTCCCCGTAATCCGCCTCACCAGTCCTATCTTCTCAATCATCGACGGAACAAAGAACAACGCCACCATCAAGGAAACAGCCAGATTGATGATCACTACCGCTGCAAAGTCCTGCAGGTTGAGCCGTATCTTCTCGTCAAGGAAGAAAATGATAACAAGCGCACCCATCGTAGTGAGGGTTGCCGCCAACACCGACAGGAAGGCCTTGAGATTACGCCGATGCAGAATGTGGTCGGTCATGACAATGGTGCTGTCTATCACCAGATTCAGCGAGACAGTGATACCCGCCAGCGAATAAAGCTGCATCTCAAGTCCGAAGAGGTAGTAGAAGATAAGTGCCACCGCTATATTTACAGCCAGGCTGGTAACTATCAGAAAAAGATATTTCAACTTACGAGTAATGAGCCATACAAATACAAGCAGGATGAGTACCGTCAAACCGGTACGGAAGTAAATCTTGTCCAGTTCTTCCCGTATGTACTCGGTCGCATCATAGCTGGTATGCACTTCATATCCGACAGGAAGTACCTGCCGAACAGCTTCCATCTCGTCCATCACGGCACGGTTCAGTTGCAACTGGTTGGCAGTTTCTTCCGCAGTAATGGATAGATAGACGGAATTCAGCCCATTGATGCGGTAATAGCTTTGCGGCTCCTCCTCCATACGGACAGCCGACACCAGTTCGTCCAAGCGGAGCAGTTTCCCGTCGGTAGCCGTCACGGTGATGGCAGCAGGATTAAAACCAAGGGAGTTGCTCTCCGGCACCAGTGCCAGGCGTATCCATTCCCGGCTACCGTTACCTGTATCCACATTGTGCGTACCCAGAAATTCCTTCCGGTAATGCCGCTGTACTGCCTCGCTGATGTCCGATAGGGTCACACCCAGCAAGCGCAACTGTTCACTGTCATATTCCAGTCTCCACTCCATGGGCGTGGCACCGCTGAGTTCCACCTTATAGATACCCGGAATATTTGCCAGCCGCGGCTTGATATGCTCCTCGGCATACTGCTGAATCAATATCGGAGTGGAAGGGGCATTCAGTGTGAAGGACATGAAAGGGCGTGAGGCGTTCTCGTCGGGCACTTTCATGTGAATGGTGGGATAGCTGACACCTTCGGGCAATTGGGGCCACGTCTGCCGGATGATGGTGGAAGCTTCGAAGCGGACTGCCTCGACATCGGCATGCTTGTCCAGCTCCACAGTAATGTTGCCGTAGCCGTTGCCCGAAGTGGAGTTCAGCCGCTTCACTCCGCGGATACGCGCCAGCATGGATTCCAGCTTGCTGGTCACTTCCATCTCCACCACCCGCGACGAAGTGCCAGGCATGCTGAAACCCACCGTGAAGCCGGGCAGGCTGCGTGACGGATTCAGCTTGACGGGGAGCAGCGGTATCAACGCCACCCCTACCAAAGCAAGGCAGACAAACGCCACTATGACGGTGAAGGAAGAAACTCGTTTCATCAGTTATTATAATCAAATTTTTCCGACAGCGAAAATCCGCTGGCAAAGTCGTGCAACGTCAGTTTCCGTATCTTGTAATAATTCAGCCAGTAGTCCTGCAAGGCGGAGATGTAATTGCGTTGCGCTTCCTGCTGGCGGTTCAGCGAGAGGGTCAGGCTGTTGATGTCTGCCTTGCCGATAATGAAGCGCTGGCGGGTTTCGTTATACGCCAGGATGGCAAGGTCGAGGGCCTCTTCGGCACTGGCGACGAGGGCTTGCTGGACGTTGAAGTCGCTGACGGTCATGATAACCTCCTCCTCAATGCTGATTTCACTTTGCCTGGCAGAAGTCTTCACCACGTTCAGATTGTTCCTCGCCATGTTGTATTTGCCTTTCCTCACGCCCCAGTCCACCAGTGGAATGGAGACACTGACCGACACCATCTCCTGCTGCATGGGATGCCTGTATGCTTCACCGAATTTCTCCGCCACCTGGTTGAAGCCGACGCTGGCGTTGATGCTGGCGTTGAAGCGCGATTCCTTCTTCGTCTTGTCTACTGTCTGCTCGGCTTCCAGCACTTCCTGACGAAGCCCCAGAAATTCCGGATTGTTGGCTTGAGCGGCCAGCAAAGCCTCATCAACCGGTATGGTCAGCGCCCTCGGACGTCCCGGAAGCGACACCCTGATATCCGTGTTCTTCTCCATATTCAGGAAAGATGCCAACGAAAACATGGCGCGCTTCAAGGCACTGGCGGCATTCTGCAAAGTATTGCGGGCGTTCACCACGTCGAGTTTCAGCGTCAGCAGGTCGGCACGGCTGATGGCGGCTATTTTCAAGCGCTGCATGCCGATGCGGTAGAGGGTATCGGTGGAGACGGCATTGTCCTTGGCCAAGTCATATTCCGCCTGTGCCATGGCAAGCGCAAAGAAATAGGTAGTGGCCTGCTCGGATACTCGCTCTGCATTGTAAATATACTCCTTCTTCACCTTTTCGTACTTCAGCGGCTCAATCCTGCGTTCCCAACGGAAAGGATTGTAACCGACCAGACTCTGCGAGTAGCCCAAACGAACCGGAACACTGGTGAACTGGGTATACTTGTTTCCACCGAAGCTCCGCATATAGCCCAGCTCCGTATCCAGATAGAACGTACCGCCCGTCAAGTCGAAATTCTGTCTGACGGCAAGATTGCCGTATGCATAGAAGGATTGCTGGCTGCGATAGATGTCAAGGTCCTGTTCGGAGTCGTAACGCTTGGTGATATCACGGTTGTACTGTGCCGGAGTCATGTTCAGCGTCAGGCTGGGAAGGCGGTTTGCCTTATAGGTGCGGTATTCCCAATAACCGGCCAGATACATGTTCTTGGTGCGGAAGGCTTCCAGCGAACTGTCATTCGCCAGGGCAATGGTCTGCTGCAAATCGAGCGTTATCCGCTGTTGGGCAAAAGCGGAAAGGGCTCCCAGACTGAACAAAAGTATAAGACTTAATTTCTTCATGCTCTTTCTTTTCTATAAATAAACCAATATATCAACGGGATGATGAACAGACTGACCAGTGTCCCCACGAACATCGCCCCAATCATCGCTATGGAAAGCGGCTTTTGCAACTCAGACCCCATATCGAACGAGAACAGCAGCGGAACCATGGCAAATATCGTGGTGAGCGATGTCATGATGATGGGCCGGAGCCTTCTCCGTCCCGCCTCGTGGATGGCCTCGAGCAACGGCATCCCCTCTTTCCGTAATTCATTAATGGCATCCAGCTTCAGGATGGAGTCGTTGATGATGATACCGCACGTCACAATCAGTCCGATGGCAGACATCAGGTTCAGGGTATGCCCGCATATCCACAACAGAAGCAGGGCAAACGCCACATCTATCGGAATTTCCAGCAGCACGATGAGCGGCTGCACGAAGCTTTCGAACTGGGCGGCAAGAATGAAATACATCAGCAGGATAGAGATGAAAAGAATCACCACCAACTCGTCCAGCATCTGGCGGTTGGAGAAGAAACTGCCGGAGAAGGCCGTATCCCAGTCACCCGTGGCATCTGCCTCCCGCTTCACCTTTTCCATCAACTCCGGAGCATCGTCCACTTCATAGAAACGGAACGGTATATATTCACCGTTGCGTCCTGCCGTAATCGTTTTCAAATCCTCGGCCGGACGCACCTTTACCAGCTCCCGAAGCGGAATATACTCCACTTCGCCCTTACTGTCCGGACGGGTCTGTATCAATGTCTGCTGCAGCACCTCGTTCACTGTCCGCTCCTCGCCCACAATGCTGATAGGCAGGTATTGCTGGTAGGAATGGAGCATAGCTACGCTGTTCTCCTTGAACGCTGTCCGCAGCGTACGGTAAAGCTCGTCATACGAAACGTCATAGAGCAACAGCTTTTCCTGCAGGATGCTTATGTCGAGCTGGTTCTCGAAAGCGATACCTACGGGCGCTGTCCCCGTAAGCTCCGCAAACTGTTGTTCCAGTCCGCGCAATTCTTCCGCCGCCGGCGCCTTCTCCTTGTTACGGGCATAAAGTTCCGCCACCACATCGGCCTCCCCGGTCACGAAAAGCTTCTCGAACACGGTTTCGGGTGGAGAAAAGGAGACTGTCGCCAACGGATATTCCCGTGTCAACCACTCGCCCGCCTGCTTCTGCAAGGGAGCAATCCCGTCAGGCGAGGAAGTCTTGAAATACAATTCTGCCTCCGAAGAAGAGAGAGCCTGCTCACGGTTCAGCAGATAGTCCTGCTGGCCTATGGCAGCCGTCTGTTCCACAGTCTTGTCCAACAACTGTCCGAACAGCACATTCACACGATGCCGGTTCTCGTCCACATGTATATTTTCGTTCCATTCCACGTGGACTATCAGTTCATTCTGGTCTATCTGCGGCATACGCTCCTTGGCTATGGAATAGAACAGAAAGACACAAAGAGGAATAGAAACCACACAGAATATGATACTTACCGTCTTATGGGAAAATACCCAGTCGATGCCCGCATCATAAAAACGGTCCAGCGTATGTTCCTTCAACGGATTGTTGATGCGGATGCGGGAGAACCACGACCTGCCGCGCAACCCCGTCCGGTAGACCAGCATATAGAGGACCGGCAGCAGCATGATACCCGTGAAGTAGGAAACCAGCAGCCCCACCGTAACAGAGAATGCCTGGTCGTAGAACAACGCCCCTGCAATGCCGCTCATGAATATCAGCGGCACAAATACGGCAATAGTGGTCAGCGACGAACTCAGCATGGGCGTAATCACCTCACTCGTTCCCGTCACGCAAGCCCGCCGCAACGAATAGCCCCGTTCGCGATACTGCGAAATGTTCTCCGTCACAATGATGCTGCTGTCAATCATCATACCCAACGCCAGGATTAATCCCGACAAAGAAATGATATTGAGTGACATCTTGAACAAGTAGAAGAACAGGAAGCAGATGACAATAGATACCACCATACTCAACCCGATGATGAACGGTGATTTGATGTCACCCAAGAAGAGTACCGCCACAATGCAGATGAACAGGAAACCCAACGACAAATTTTGCTGAAGATTGGAGATGGTATAGTCCAGCAACTCCGTCTGGTTACGGCTGATGCTAAAATCAATGTCGGGATATACTTTCTTGAAGTAGTCCATCGTGCTGTTGATGGCAAGCTTCATGTCTTCCATATTCTCGTCCGCCTGCTTGATGACGGCAAGGGTAACGGCACGCTTGCCATTGCTCATGGAGACACCTTTCTCCTTGGCAGGAACAATCTCTACCCGGCAGAAGTCTCCCAAGCGGATGATACGTCCTTCCTTTCGCAGCAGGATGCCCTTCACGTCCTCCTCTGTCCGCAGCAGGGTGGAGAACTTAATGTTGTATTCGTAGTAGCCGTCGCGCACAGTCATGCTGCCCGGCTCCACGTTGTTTTGCGCCAGCACGTTTTCTATGTCTTCAATGGAGAGCCCCAACACAGCAAGCTTATCCGGGTCGGGCACAATCTGTAACTGGCGTTCGACCAAACCCGTGACATCCACCATTGCCACTTCCGCCAACTGCTCGATGCGACGCTTTATGACATTTTCGGCAAACTCGCACAAATCAAGAAACGCGCGTTCGTCCACCTTGCCGTATGCACTGTCGTTTTTTAGGGTCAGATTGAGATAGAAGACAGGAATGTCCGTCGCACTTGCCTTTATCACCTTCGGGCGTTCGGCATCCCTGGGCAGATAGTTCATGGCGGCGTCAATCTTCTCGTTCACTTCTATGAAGGCAAGGTCGGTATTCGTACCGAAGTCGAAGCCCAGGCGGATGATGCCTGCACCATCGCGCGTCTCGCTGTCCATGTCCTTCAGTTTCGCCACCTGGATGAGCTGCTGCCGCAGAGGTTTCACCACCGTATTCTCTAATTCACGCGCCGAGGTATTCTGCGCCGACACCTGCACTGTAATTTCCGGGATGGCAATATCGGGCAGCAAGGATACCGGCAAGGTGAAGTAAGTCACCAGCCCGACAATGAAGCATGCTGTAAATGCCATCAGTACGGCAATAGGCCGCTGTATCAAAAACTTTATCAATTGAACTATGAATTTTGAATTACCACTTATCACTCATTATCTATCAACCACCTTCACCGATGCTTCATGTGCCAGATTCACATTTCCCGTCACAATGACCGTATCGCCTTCTTTCAGGGCATCGTCGGCCATACTATAGCTTTCCGCATTCTCCAGACCGGTCTGCACATAGTTCCACTGCGCCTTTCCGTCTTTCAGGGTAAACACCACCTGCTTGCCCGAACGCAACACCACGGCACTCTTCGGGATTACAAGCTGTCCGCCCAGAGAGCGGTGCACGTTCACCCTCACGTTCATCCCACTGAACAGCCGTCCCTTGCCATTGACGGCAGCCTTCACCTTAACCATCCCCTTGTCATCCACCAGAGGATTGATTTGGGTGATGCGGCCCTCTTGTTTGGAACCGGCATCCGAATAAGGGGTAACAATCACCTTGTCGCCACTCTTTATCAACGGCAGTTCGCTTTCCAGCACCGTGAAGTCCACCTCCATACCTTGAGTGCCGATAATGGAGCAGAAGGCTTCCGAGGTACTTGCCTCGTTGAACGGTTTGGAGAACAGGTTCGCCACTACCCCGTCAAAAGGCGCAACCAGCGTGGCGTGTTCCTCTTCATACGCGGCAAGCTCATACTGGGCGAGGCTCTGGTCGTAACCGCTCCTCACGCGGGCCAGCTTCATGATGTCAGCAGGTACTTTGGAGGCATCCCCCACCGGATAGCCTTGCCCTATCAATACATCCTGCAGCTCAAGTTCCGCTTTTTCCAAGGCATCCTTGGCCTGCGCGGTCTTGTTCTTCAGGCGGAACTTATCCAGTTCGGCAAGTTTCTGCCCTTTGCGCACCGGGTCACCGTTCTTCACGTAGATGTGTGCCACTACACCGGTGGTCTCAAAACGCAAATCCGCCATGGCACCGGCGGTTACTTTTCCGTTGCTCACCAGTTCATGCTCAAAGGTCGCCCGCTTCAGGACTTTCACGGTCACTTCATTGCTTTCACTTGGCAGGACGGTTGCCACCCCTTCCTCGGACTCTTTTCCCTTTCCGGCATCGGAGCAGGCGGCAAGCAGGGCAACGGCCATGCATAGCAGGTATCGATAGTTCTGTGTCTTCATATTCATACTCAATTATAAATTGATAAAATTAATCGTTTCAAAAAAACGAACCGATATTTGCATGTGGACACTTTTTTCATAGCACTTTAGCAATTAGTTCACTCATTATTAACACTTTCCGTTTTTATTCATCTTTTTTAATATGGACAAAAATAAGCTGAATCTTTTTTATTTCCTCCCTCATCTGTCGTATTGCCGTAGAATGCACTTTCGGCTCTTTCGTCAATACCATCCACTTCATTTTTTCAAACTTGTCCGGTTGCCTGAAGCTTGGTTCCGCATAAAGCTTCGCAAGCAGATAATAGGGATAAATACGTCCCGGCAAACGATGGGTGGAACGGATAAACCAGTCTTCCGCTGACAAGCAATCACCCATCTGCTGATAGTTCTTGCCTATCACATTCAGTATCATGGGGTCACAACTACGCTGTAAAGCTTCTTTCAAAATACGGTTGGATTTACTGAACTGCTGCTGCTTGTGCAATCCATGACCATATTCGAACAAGAAAGATGCCCGGTCCCTCAACAGAGGATAAAGGCGCCCGTACTCTTTCTCTGCCGATTGATACGCACCTGCATTATACAGCACCCGCGCATTCATCCACTCCCGACAGGCCTGCTCCACTTGCAAGTCATTCTTCAGGCGAAAACCGCCAATGATGCCTACTGATACAGCCAGCCCCAACCATTGCCAACGGTCGGCACCGGACAAGCACGCCACAAGCAATCCTCCAAATGTAACGATAAATACCGGAAGTTGTAGCGGATAGGAGGAAAAAGAGAATATCATCAAAGAAAGAATAGCCCCACAGATACCATAACGTCCTTTACGGACTCCCCTATACAAACACAGCACGACCACAACCAATAGACATACCGCCAAAGGAATGCCCAGTTCGACCGCAGCCTGCAGATATTCATTGAATGCATATTCCGGACTTCCCGCCACACGTTCCTCCCACGGTTCATAATCACCTGCTGCAAAATAAGTTTCCTGCGCATTTCCATAGGCTGCTGCGAAATTATGAATCCCATATCCGGTCAACGGCTTTTCTGCAATGGCACGACAAGTTATCTTCCACATGAAAAGACGGCCACGTGCAGAATCGGGTTTCAAGACAAACAGTAAATAGCCCGCCAATAGCAAGACACAGAATCCACCGACCACTACCATCACCACACGCTGCCTTTGCTGCTGCCATAATAATCTGAACTTATCCGTCCAATCCATATGCCAAGCATATACACACAGACAGGAAACTCCTGCCGCCAACCATGCCGAACGGCTCATTCCTGCCGGAAGCACACAAAGGATAAGCAGCATCACACCACCAGTGACCATAGTTCCAGCCTTATCCATCACCTTTTCCCATCTTCTTCCATCATTCCGGTCAGAGCAGAGAATCTCCCCCCTCTTGGTCAGCCATTGATACAGACAGACCGGAAGTATCATGGCCAAATAGCCGGAATAAGGCCCCGGATTGAAGAAAGAACCTGTCAATACATACAAGGAATGGTTGGACACAGCATAACCATAAAGCTGACTCAATCCCCAAACAGCCTCAATGCCCCCCAGCATTACCAATACCCACGAAACCGGTATAAAAAGAAAATACCTTTTTTCCATCATCAATCCAGCCATCAACAGACATCCTGCAACTACCAATGCACTTTTATCGAAATAGAGCCATTGCCCTATAACATCAGCTACAGGAAGTCCGGAAGAAACGTTACATGCCAAAGACAATAAAACTATACAAGCAATGTAGACCAAACTTCCAGTCAATAGATTACGTACATTATTCATTCTATCTATCAAATATTCAATAGTATTCTATAATTCACCAAAAGATTTGTTTCCCGTCTTTATATTCAAAAATCCGTTCATCTTTACCGGCTGTGTGATTCTTCAGATAAAATAAAGCACCTTGAAACCCTGAATAGACAATAGAATCTGACACAGCCATTTGCCGCCCGACAGAATTCCATTTTCCTCCACCCCAATAAAACAATTCATACAAATTACCTTTATAAATAAAATTCACCTCATTACGAGGAGTATACACCACCTTCTCCACACGATGGGGACTTCCAAAGTCCATCCCGGTCCATCCTCCATCCGGATGTATATAATCAAATGAAGTATCCGGATTACCGTCAAATGCGTTCAAATATTCATGTGTATTGTCTTCAAAACTTCCCGGAGTACCTATGATTTCCCCATATAGAGGTATGGTATCTTCCGTATTCTCATAAAAAGCCAGTTCCGAGATATTACAGAAACATCCGTCAGCACCCTTATAGCGCATATACCGATACGGTTTATCAGACTTCAACCGGGCCACAGTATATAGCCGATACGGAGCCTCCTTTATCAAAAGTAGAGTATCCTTCCACCCAAAGTCTGCCCGGTCGCTTCCTTCCACTACTCCCCCAATCATCCGGTCATTGAAAAGAACACTCAAAGTAAGATGGCACTTCCTATACAAGACCAATTCCTGCTTTTCAGCTTCCGGAACAATGAACCGTATCTTTCCGGTTTCACGCTCCAGAAGAAAAGGAGAAGATACTGCAGCGTATTCCTTTCCGTTCCAGGCAGCCAGCGTAAAGACCGCCCCGCCTCCCACATCCTCAAAACGAGCCTCCCCCTTCTTAAAGAAAGTATATCCTATAGGTTGCCATTGTAGTCTGTTGGCAAGGCACAAATACACCATATCCCCCTCACGAAACTGTCCGGAAAGCAAAGAATCCGGAAGAGCTACAGTCCAATTCCTGCTACCGGTATAAAGTGCAGTGACATCGCGGAAGAACGGACGTCGGAATGCCGGGTAAACATCGGAATATTTCCCCAGTTTCCGTACCGCCTCCTTATCAATACTATAGGTTGCCCGGTACATTTTTCCCCTCGAAATGCTATATTCTTCCGCTTTGCTCCATACTTCTTCATAAGGAAGATTTGCAATGTATGTCTTTCCTTCCTTATCCAAAACAAAATTCCAGAAATGAGAGGCATTGTTGTCTCCTAATACCATCACCCTATCTACTCCGCACGGAATGCCCAATGCCCGCAACACATATATCATGGCATCCGTAAACTCTCGGCAACTGCCCGTATGCCATTTCAGTACATCCGGTCCCAAATGAGGCCCCACCGGAAAAAGAGCCGTATTCCGGTAGTTCGCTTTCCGCAACGTATCCATCAACAACTGGGCGGCAACCTTAGGATTATCAGCCTCATCTGTCTTCCTGAATTCATCCAAAATCGGGCTATAGCACTCATAAATTTCTTTGCGCCAGAGAGAAAGCGGCTCATCCCCTATTCTATAAGGCAATATATATTCGCAGAAAGTATCAAAATCAACATGCTTTCCCCAAGGTTGCTCCCGCCAGACTTTGAATGCCCATTCTATATGATTGACCAAAAAAGCGGAATCCACCGTCATAATGTCCCTCTTATAAGTCAATTGATTTATAGAAAATTCTCCATCTGCTCTTTTCAAGGAATCAATCAACTCTTGCACATGCCTGGAATAAGGAAATGAAACGTATTCACTGAAATACTTCCTGTAATTCTCCAAGGCCTTTCCCTCGTAAGCACCATGAAAAGGCATATTCTCTATCAGAAAACAAGCAGCACGATATTTGTCACCGTCCTCTTCCTTGTAACGGTCCAGTACCTTTTGCAACTCCGCACGGTTATCACCGGCAAGATTCAAAGCTGTGTCCAACCACTGATTTTCCGAAGAACAAGCCATAAACAGACCTGCTGTAAACCATACCCATACACACCAATGTTTCATATCACTATTCCATTTTTTTCTATTCCAATCTGAAAGACAATCCAATCAATCCTTACAATCCGATACAAATACCTGCTTACCATCTTCCATATGAAATATCAGTTCTTCTTCTCCACGGGTACTGTCATGCAAATAGAGCAAAGCTCCCGATGGTATCCCGTCATATGGCAGAAAAGGTTTTTCTGCCATTTTCTTCCCCAATGAGTTCCAACAGCCCTCTCCCCAATAGAAGAGTTCATAACAATCCCCTATCCTGACAAAGTTATCATCGTTACGGGGCATATACATAAAATTGTCTATAGTAACAACCTTTCCAAAATCCACCGTTACACTTGCACCGGGTTTTGATGAAATGAAATACGACAACGGCTCATTATCATGGACCTGATGGGCAAAAGTACCCACTGTAGCCGGAGCATCTCCCCAACTGTCTATAGGGACAATTTCTTCCTCTCCTTTATAAAAATGCATTTCGGCAACTTCCGCATATCCCTCTGCCGAAGAACAAAAACGGGCATAGCGACCCCTTACCGGTTTCTCAAGAATAACGTGATTATAATTGATACCGGGCGTATCTTTCACAGTACACAACAACTCCGCATTTTTAAAATCCTTATCACAAGCCGCCTCAAAATGCCCGTCTTTTATCCCTCCCATATAATTCCTGATACGTTCCGAAAGAGGGTATTTCCGATACAATTCAGCAGAATAGCACTTGGAGGTATCTGCAACATAAGGATGTATATCCTTGCCATCAAAATAAAAAGGATTTCCAATAGGGCGATACTGCCCGTTTGCGAATGCCAACAATATATAAACCTGCCTCGAAGCCAAATTCCTGAAAAGCGCTTTTCCACTTTCTACCTTAGTAAAATCTATTCCCCGCCACCCATAAGCACTGAACAACCCCACATAAACATAATTCCCGTCCATCCCTTCTACCGGCAGTTCCAGATTCGAATCAAAATAATTATCCGACACTTTTCTTGCAAACACATCCTTAAAAGCAGCCGGTACGGACCGGTTCCGCATAAAATCGCCATCCATGTCCCATTGTCTGCCAAAACACCGGCGGTAAACCACGCTCGGGCGCCGACTGTCAATATAGAAACTTCCCCGTTCCGGCTTCCGGGAAGGGAAAGTAAAAGGAAGGCAGACACCCGTTACATCCCTCACCACATTCCACACATGCCCTTTCCGTGTTTCCGCATTGAAAGTATAGAAATCATAGGCTACCGGGACGCCGATGGCCCGCATCACATAAATCATAAAATCACAAGCATCCTGACACTTGCCGATACGATTATGCAGCAGGTACTCTCCTCCCAAATGCGGATAGTTAAAGACCCATGTAAACCGGTAAGGGTCTTCCTTCTGCAAATACTCCCAAACTACGCTAATCGCCTCCACTACATCGATACCCGTATAAACCTCGTCCAGCAAAAAGGAATAACGGTCATGGTATATCTGCCGCCAGTTGTCCGGAGTCTCATTTCCGATACGATAGGGAAGCAGCCATTCACAGAAATCTGCAAAAGAAAGGGAAGCATTCCACGGACGCTTTTTCCAACCATCAAAAGCCAAATCAATGTTATTTATCAAGAATTCAGCCCTTATATTCAGTACATCCGGTTTTCTCTGCAATCCGGAAGGGGTATAATAATCCCAATCCGGTACGGCAGTATCCTTCAGCATCACCCCATAAGCATCTGCCGAAGCCAGCACTGTTTTCAAAGAATCCAGTTCTTCACCTTCAAGGGCATAGTGATAAGGCATATTTTCTATCAAGAAACAAGCGGCTTTATATTTTTCAGGCTCATCTTTATAATATTCCAGTACCTTTTCCAGTTCGCCTTTGTTGGTTGCAGCACACTCCAGTGCGTACTCCAATCTGCCGGAAGCATTGCAAGCCTCCAATATCCCGGCAATCAATAATATCCAGAGCAATTTAAACAGAACTTTCATCTTAGTCTATTCTTTTAAAGATACGTTTCCATCTCATTTTTCCAGTATTCGGGCTGACGGACTTCCATACCAGCCATGCCCTTCCCACTATAAATGGTTCCGGCAGTAATCCCCAGTAGCGGGAATCTTTTGAATTCACCATCTTGTCACCCGAAACGAAATAATAGTTCTCACAGAAGCGGTAATTGTGTATCACACTGTCCCCCAGCAGAACCGAATCTCCATGCAATGTCAGTTTCTTTTTCTGTTCCCACTCTATCACGTTCCGATACAGCAACCGTGTTTCCGGATTCATTCCTACCACGCTGCCTTTGGCCGGTATATAAAGAGGCCCAAACTCGCTGATAGTCCACCCATTACAGCCACCATCGGGAAAGCTCTTAAGAACAAGGCCCCGCTCCTCCGTCATTCCCGAAGATATCAATTCATCCAATTCCTCCTGCGCCTGCACATTTCCTGCGATACCATCAAATCCGGACACACGATAATGCGTATTCCTTATCTCCAACGTATCCCCCGGCATGGCGATACAGCGCTTCACGTAATACAACATCACGTCCAGCGCAATGCTGTCCCACCTGCCCGGATAAGGAAAATTGAACACCAACACATCATTCCGCTGATAATTTCTCCATCCGGACATACGTTGTATCTTCACCTCCTTTTTCTCCACGGCATCAAGCACATTGAATAGGCGTGCTCCACCCGAACATTTATCCACCAGAATACAATCACCCGCCAGCAACGACGGTTCCATCGAGTCCGACGGTATCTTGAAGGAGGTCACCACAAACACCTGCAATACTATCAGTATCACAACAAGCAGGCACAGACAGAATAATACGTTTGTTATTCCATTCAACCATTTTTTCAATTGCAGCCGCTCCTTCATCCCATCAATCAGTTATTTTGCATCCCCACTAATCTTCAAAACCAACGGAGAATTTTCTGTATTGCAATATACCGTTATCGTCTTGTCGAAGTGCTCCGGATGTTCGGCTTTATAAACCACTTCCAAAGCTATTTCCTTACCCGGTAATGCCGGTTCCTTTGAATAAGCTACGGTAGTACAACCACAAGAAGTGGCAACATCTTGTATAACCAATGGTTTGTCACCCACATTCTTCAATATAAAAGTTGCTTTTTGTTCCTCCTGCCAATCAAAACGACCCAGCGAAACAGATATATTGCTGGCATCCACTTCTGTTTTTATCACTTTACTTTCATCTCTTCGTTCTATCTTCTCACCTTTAATAATCTTCAGATAGAGTTCTTTCACTTTAGGATTATAAATTGGATTACCAATAGCCTGTCTCTTATACACATCTCCGAGCCCACGAGACATCTCAGGATCTCG
>ENA-OYZO01000333-OYZO01000333.1-human-gut-metagenome-genome-assembly--contig:-NODE-333-length-21339-cov-9.278566_pt1 | contig 21339 bp, 16 predicted proteins | sample MGYA00243293_ERZ653481 | MGnify/ENA primary metagenome ERZ653481 (study PRJEB26926, sample SAMN06165094) | human gut metagenome | biome: ENVO:00009003; feature: ENVO:2100002; material: ENVO:00002003... | reverse complement strand
CCCCGCCGCGGCGGTTGCGGTAGTCACTGGGGGTCTGACCCACCGCCTTGCGGAACTGGGCCGAAAAATAGCTCACCGAGCCGAATCCCAGCCGCTCGCTGATCTGCTGGATGGACTCGCTGGTGTTGCGCAGCGCCAGCTTGGCCCGCTCCACCCGGAGCCGGGCCAGGTAGTCGCTGAGGGAGACCCCCACTTCCCGGCTGAACTTGGTGGAAAGGTAGTTTTTGTTGTAGCCCACGCTTTCCGCAAGCGCCGACATATTGAGCTTTTCCCCCAGATGCAGTTCCAGATAGCCGATGCAGTCGTTGATCTCCTTGGAATAGCCCCGGCTTTTGTGCCGGTGCACCCGCGCCGTAAAGTCCTTGAAGGCATTGGTGGCCAGCTGGTACACCTGGGCCGTGTTGCGGCAGTCCTCCGAGTTTTGAATATAGAAATCGGCCAAGCCGTAGGCGGTATCCTCCGGCAGGCCGCCCCGGATGGCGGCACGGCAAATCAGGGTGAGCTCGGCAATGGCCATGTTTTTGGCGTGGCGCAGCGGGTCAGTGCGGCTCAGGAAGCCCGGCTGGATCTGGATGCTGCTCTGCGGCCGTTCGGCGTTCACGTTGCCTTCCTCCACAATGCGGAAGAATTCCTGCTCAAAGGCGTAGGTACCCCGCCGGGTGTTGACGTTTTCCTCCACCGTGCGGGGAGCCCGGGGCTCCAGGGGGGGAGCCAGCCACTGGATATCGCTGGGGTCGATCTTTTCCTCATACAGGCAGCGGTACAGCATGACGCCGTACTGGACCAGCAGCGAATACTGTACAGATGGTACTGTTTTGAGCAGTTCCCGCACCTGGTTGGTGAGCTCCGGGGGCATATGTACCTTGCCCAGCGCAGCGGTAAGCGCCTGTTCCGATATGGCCGACGGGAACACCGGCCCGATGACATAGATGTCGGTGAGCACCCCGTTGACCTTGTACGGGGCCGCCATCCAGAGCAGCGCGGCGCTGTCCGGTCCCAGGCAGGGCAGGCGGTTCTGGCGGCAGTAGTCCAGGATGCGCGTCTTGCTCTCGGCGGCGCCGAAGAGCTGCTGCAAATCCTCTTTGCAGGGATGGTTGGAGCGCAGCAGCCGCATCTCCCCGTCATAATGCCACAGGGCCACGCCAGCACAGTCGAGAAACTCCGAAAAAACTTCCAGTCGTGTCTGCAGGTCACTCATACCGCTGCCTTCCTCCTTTTGGGCCGGATGCCTTTCCCCGCCAATCTGTGGGATGTTCCGGGCGGGGGCTATGGCTATCATTATACTCATTTTTCTGACAGTTTGTTCACTTTCGCCGCGCTTTGCTGTGCAGAATGATAACATTCTGCGTTTCTCTTATAACGGTCCGGCGGTGCTGCCGCTATACTGGGGATAACAGATCGTGAACGGGACCGGCCCGTTCCCAAAAGCTGAGCAAAAGGAGAGAACGCAATGAAGAATCAAAAGAAGACCGGTGAGCTCAAGTTCCGGGATTATTTCGGAACGACCGCCATGAGCGTCACCGATGGTCTGGCCTCCACTGTTATGACCGGACTGTTCATGCTGTACCTGACCGACTACGCCGGCATCGGGCAATGGGGCGCCATACTGGGCAGCGGCCTGCTGATGTTCGCCCGCCTGTTCGATGCGATCAACGACCCCTTTGAGGGGTGGCTGATGGACCGCGGCAAGATCACCAAATACGGCAAGTACCGCCCCTTCATCTTTTTGAGCATCCTCATGACGGCGGCCGGCCTGTGCGGGTTGTTCTCGCTGCCGTCGGTTTTCGCCGACAACCCGGTGATGATCTGCGTCTGGGTCATTGTATTCTACCTGCTGTATGACATGGGCGCCACCTTCTACGCGCCCAACCTGATCTACCGCACCCTGTCGCTGGATTCCAACGACCGCAGCAAGCTGCTCATCGCGCCCCGCGCCCTGAACATGATCATCGGCATGGTGGGCGCGGCCATCATCATGATCGTCAACGGTATCAACACCGCCCTGGGCCTGAACAGCATGCATGACGCCTTCAGCGTGGCCATCATCTCGATGATGCTCATCTCGGCGGTGCTGTCGCTGCTGGGCATTGCCCTGATCAAGGAGCGGCATATCCCCGAGACCACCAAGGAGGACAAGGTCAAGGTCACCGACATCTTCGGCATGATCAAGACCAACGGCGCTTTGCGCATCCGTCTGGCCGACATGCTGTTCACCGGCTTCATCTGGAACTTCCTGTTCGCAACCGCCACCTACTACGCCAAATGGGCCTACTGCACCGACCTGACCACCGGCGCCGTGGACACCGCCAAACTGGGCACCTTTACGATGGTTTCCTCGCTGCTCATGTTCTTCCCGCTGATCATCGGCACCCTGGTGGCCAGCCCCATCATGAAGGCCATCGGTTCCCCCATCCGCTTCCACCGCATCCTCATTCTGCTGGAGTTCGTGCCCGGCGGCATCCTGTTTGTCCTGCAGATGGTGGGCCTGCTGCAGAGTCTGCCGGCGGTCTACCTGCTCTGCATGGGCGTGTGTGCCTGCGCCATCGGCATGGACTACATCCCCGGCGAGGTCATCAATATCGAGGCCATGGACTACGAGATCTACAAAAATGGCAAAGACCGCTCGGCACTGTGCAACGCCGCCAACAAGTTTCTGGGCAAGGCACAGAGCGCCGTCGCCTCCGGCCTGGTGGGTGTGATTCTGGTGGCTGTCGGCTATGAAGTGGATTCCGCCACCGATACCTTCCTGGGCGAACTGTCCTCCATCCCCGTCATGCTGGACTGGTTTATCGTGATCATGGGTTTGATTCCCTTCTTCCTCGGCCTCGTCGGCTGGCTGGTTCTCAAGCGCTATCCCATCACTGATGAGATCCGCGCCGATATGCACGAAAAGCTCAGCGGCACCTCCCATGCCGCCGGCAACACCTGAACCATTTCCCAGCGACAGCCGCCCCTTCACTGTACCGGGCGGCTGCCCGCGTGACAAGACAATACGATGGATTGGAGGCTCCTTATGGCCAAGATTTTTGCTCCCACAAATCCCGAAATGAGCGAACGGGAAAAACGGAATTTCGCCCGTGTGCGGCACATTGCCGCTCAGGGTATGGTGCTTCTGAAAAACAACGGCGTGCTGCCCCTTGCCGCCGACGGCCGCAAGCTGGCGCTGTTCGGCAACGGTGTGCGCCGTATGGTCAAGGGCGGCACCGGCTCGGGGGACGTTAACGCCCGCAGCGTGACCGATGTGGAACAGGGGCTCCAGGACGCCGGGTTTGAAATCGGCACCACCGCCTGGCTGGACCGCTTTGACCAGGACTGCGCCGACTGCGGCAAGGAATATATGACCCGCTTCCAGGCCGTTCTGAAAGAGAAGGGGGCAAGCGGTGCATTCTGGGCGATGGACAACCCCTACCGCGACCCCGATGTACCTTCCATCACCGCCCGGGATCTGGAAGGGACCGACCGGCGCTGCGCTGTCTACGTGCTGGCCCGCACCAGCGGCGAAGGCGCCGACCGCAAGCAGGCCCCCGGCGACTACGAGCTGACCCAGCGGGAAAAGGAAAACCTGACCGCCCTGACCGGCTACTACGAGCACACGGTGGTGGTGCTGAATGTGGGCGGCGTCATCGACACAGAATTCCTGCGCAACACCCCCGGCATCGACGCCGTGCTGCTTATGAGCCAGCCGGGCTGTGCTGGCGGACTGGCCCTGGCGGATGTGCTCACCGGCAAGGTCTCCCCCGACGGTCGGCTGGCCGCCACCTGGGCCCGGGCGTACTCCGATTACCCCGACGCGGAGGGCTACAGCTACCTGAGCGGCGATCTGGATGACAGTTTCTACCGCGAGGGCATCTATGTGGGCTACCGCTACTTTGACAGCTTCAACATAACGCCCGCCTACCCCTTCGGCTTCGGAGGCTCCTACACCACCTTCGCGCTGGAGGTCAAGGATGTGGCGCTGGACGGAGAGACGGTGTGCATCCGGGTGAATGTGCAGAACACCGGCAGCCGATATGCGGGCCGGGAAACCGTGCAGGTGTATCTGTCCCAGCCCCAGGGCAAACTGGACAAGCCCTACCAGGTGCTGGCCGGCTTTGCCAAGACCGGTTCCCTGGCCCCCGGCCAGTGCGAGACGGTGACCGTCACCTTCCCGCTGCACACCCTGGCCTCCTACGACGAGGAACAGGCTGTCTGGCTGCTGGAAAAGGGCGTCTATTATCTGCGTGTGGGCAGCCATTCCCGCAGCACCTGCATTGCCGCCGCCCTGGAACTGGGCGAGACGGTGGTCACCGCCCGGCTGCAGAACCGGCTGCAGCCGGACTGTCCCCTGGAGACGCTGCGCGCAGACCCGGCCCGCTTCTGCACCTACCCGGAGGAAGCTCGGGAGAAAGCCGCTGCCCCCCGCCTGACAGTGGCCCCCGCCTCCATCCCCTGCGAAACCACCGTCTACAGCCAGAAACCGTCGCTGCTGCACACCGAAAAAGAGCAGACCGTCACCCTGCAGGACGTGGTGGCCGGTCAGGCCACGCTGGAGGATCTGGTCACCCAACTGACGCCGCCGGAACTGGCCGGGCTGGTGGTGGGCTCCGCACGGGGCGGTTTTGGATCCACCTCGGTCATTGGGGTGGCCTCGACCGCCTGCCCCGGCGCGGCGGGCGAAACGACTTCCACCCTGCTGGAAAGCCGGGGCGTGCAGAATCTTGTGCTGGCGGACGGTCCGGCAGGTCTGCGCCTTTCCCGGAGTTTTGTGGCCGACAGCCAGGGCAACATCATCCCCGGCCTGGGGGATTCCGCCTTCGGCAATCTGGGCGAACTGCTGGGCATCGTCCCGCCGCCGCGCCCGGCCGATGCAGTGGATCATTACCAGTACTGCACAGCCATTCCCATTGCCACCATGCTGGCCCAGACCTGGGACCCGGCCCTGATGGAGGAAGCCGGGGACATTGTGGGCGGTGAGATGGAGGATTTCGGCGTGACGCTGTGGCTGGCTCCCGGCATGAACATTCAGCGCAACCCCCTCTGCGGCCGCAACTTTGAATATTATTCCGAGGATCCCCTGCTCAGCGGCCTGTGCGCGGCGGCGGACACCCGGGGCGTGCAGCGCCACCCGGGCTGCGGCACCACCATCAAGCATTTTGCCCTGAACAACCAGGAGGACAACCGCAACCACAACAACGCCCACTGCACCGAGCGCGCCCTGCGGGAAATCTACCTCAAGGGCTTTGAGATCGCCGTCAGGACGGCCCAGCCGCTGGCGCTGATGTCCTCCTACAACCTGGTGAACGGCATCCACTCGGCCAACAACAGGGAGCTGCTCACCGATATCCTGCGGGATGAGTGGGGCTTCGCGGGCCTTGTGATGACCGACTGGGGCACCACCGACGCCAGCACCGGGTTCAAGTACGGTTCCTCCGCCACGGCGGGCTGCGTGCTGGCCGGCAACGACCTGACCATGCCCGGTTCCCAGCAGGATGTGGACGCCATTCTGGACGCCCTGAAAGCCGGCACGCTGCCGCTGGCAGCGCTGCAGCAATGCGCCCGTCGCGTCCTGGCCCTGGCAGCACACTGCCAGCAGGCCCGTCAGAATACCAAGGCATGAGCATGCCTTCCATCATCCACGGAAAAGGCTTGCAGATGAAACAACAGAGCAAACGGCAGGCGGTGAACCCCTATCTGCCGCTGTATGAATACATTCCCGACGGGGAGCCCCATGTGTTCGGGGACCGGCTGTATCTCTATGGCAGCCATGACCGCTTTGACGGCAGAAAATTCTGCGAAAACGATTATGTCTGCTGGTCTGCCCCTGTCACCGACCTGGCGGACTGGCGGTACGAGGGGGTTATCTACCACCGCACCCAGGACCCCCGCATGCCCCACGGGGAACACGAACTGTGGGCCCCGACGTGGTACAGGGCAAGGATGGGCGCTACTACCTCTACTACTGCCCCGACGACAAGGTGAAGTCCATCGGCGTGGCGGTATGCGATACCCCCGCCGGGCACTATATGTTCTACGGCGTGGTGCGGGACCGGGAGGGTGGCATCCTGGGGGAGCGCCCGGGGGATACCATCCCCTTTGACCCCGGCGTGTTCCGGGACGAGGACGGCACCGTCTACCTGTATTCCGGCAACGGACCGCGCACCGAAAAGGAGGCGGTCAAGACGCAGAAAGCCTCTGTGGTCATGACGCTGGAGGATGATATGCTCACCCTGCGCACCGAACCGCGCCGCCTGCTGCCCACCGTGGGCCATTCCCGGGGCACCGGCTTTGCCGGGCACGAACTGTTTGAGGCCAGCTCCATCCGCAAGATCCGCGGAAAATACTACCTTGTTTACTCTTCCATTGCCTGCCACGAGCTGTGCTACGCGGTCAGCGACCGGCCCGACCGCGGATTCCGCTATGGCGGCGTGGTGGTGAGCAACTGTGACCTGTTTCCCGGCGAGAAACCCCGCTACGCCTTCGGCAACAACCACGGCGGGCTGGAATGCATCAACGGGCAGTACTACATCTTCTATCACCGCCCCACCAACCGCAGCATGTATTCCCGGCAGGGCTGCGCCGAGCGGGTGGAGATCCGGCCGGACGGCAGCATTCCCCAGGTGTGCGTGACCAGCTGCGGGCTCAACGGCGGACCGCTGGCAGCCAAAGGCAGTTACCCGGCTACCATCTGCTGCCACCTGTACGGCAAGCGGACCCCCACCTACTCCGTCAGGATGCTGATGGGCAACAAACATCCCTACATCACCCAGGACGGTCCCGACTGGTCGCCGGGGGATGCCGGACAGCCGCCGCGGCAGTACATTGCCAACGGGCGGGACGGCATGACCGCCGTGTACCGATATTTCCACTGTGAGGGCACCACCCGCATCCAGGTTACGGTGCGGGGCAGAGCCCGGGGCCGGCTGCTGGTCAGGCTGACACCGGGCGGTGAGCCGGTGGGGGCCGTGGATCTTGTGCCGTCCGGGACGTGGACAAAGTTCAGCGGGCAGCTGGCCATCCCGGACGGCGACCACACCCTCTGCCTGTGCTATGAGGGCAAGGGACGGCTGGATTTTCTCGAATTTTCGCTGTCCTGACTCCACGGCGGCGGAGCGCTGTCCGGCACCAAAACGCACCCAGCAAAAACACGAAACTACAGGATAGAACCAACCCCATCAAGCCGGACCGCCCCTGGAATGAAGCACACCCCATTTGTTATACAGTATGGTATACTGAGTAACAGGTGGGGGGACTTTCACGCATGCATCCTGCCACCGATTCAAGCAAGGAGAACCGTCATGAAACTGAAATCATCGCTAGACCTGGAACGCTTTTTTACTGCTGTGCGTCACTGTCAGGGCAGAGTCACCTTTGAAACCGAGGAGGGCGATTCCCTGAATCTCAAATCCGCGCTGTGCCTGTTTGTGTTTACAGCGGCCAGCCGGGACCATTTTGCCAATCTTTCGGGAGAAGTGGTTTGTCAGGTTTCGGAAGATGAAGCGCTTCTGGCACCGTTTGCGGAGGCAGACGGGTAAGCGTAAAGACAAGGCGCAAGCAAAAAACAGAGGTCGCGGCGGCAAGCCGACAGAAAGCAGACTGCGGGTACTGCGCAAAAGGGGAAAGTGAAATGTCTTTGGCCAGTTTGATTTTGCGCATGATGTTTCGGCGCTTTGGCGCTTTGATGAACAGCGGGATGCGGGATGCACTACTCCGGTCGACATCCGATGATTTGACAACATCGCCTACGGGCCGGAGCCTCGGTGGAATCTGTTGGACGTTTACCGCCCACGGGATACGGATGCAGTGCTTCCCGTCATTGTCAGCGTGCATGGCGGCGGTTGGGGCTACGGCGATAAGGAGCGTTACCAGTATTATTGTATGAGTCTGGCGCAGCAGGGGTTTGCGGTGGTCAATTTCAGCTACCGGCTGGCCTCGAAATACAAGTTTCCTGCTCCGCTGGAAGACACCAACCGAGTGTTTGTCTGGCTGCTGGCGCATGCTGTCCGCTACGGTTTTGATACACACAATGTATTCGGCGTGGGGGATAACGCCGGAGTCCATCTGCTGGCTCTGTATGGTGCCTGTTGTACCAATCCCGCCTATGCGGCCCTGTTTACGGTGCGTCCGCCAGCGGGCTTCGTGCCTCGGGCGGTGGCATTGAACTGCGGGGTCTACTGCGTCGAGATGTCCAATAAAAAAGACCTCACCACCCGTCTGATGGCAGACTATCTGCCCGGCGAGGGTACGGCTGAGGAGCTGGAGCAGATGGATGTGTTTTCTCACCTGACAGCAGACTTCCCGCCGGCTTTCGTAATGACCGCAGAGGGAGATTTTCTGGCCCCGCAAGCCGGACTTCTGGCCGAACGGCTGCAGGCCGTGGGTGCCCGGGCAGAATATCACTACTGCGGCGATGCCGGGCACGTACTGGGGCATGTGTTCCACTGTAACATCAGTTCGGAATATGCTCGGTGCTGCAACCGGGAGGGGTGTGACTTTTTTTAGGCTTGGCGGGGGTAGAGAGGCTCTTTTCACCAAAGTATACAAAATGAACCGGCGTCGGCATTTGTGTGGTGGTGCACAAATTCCGGCGCCCTGTTATTACAAAAGAATGTTAGAACATAAAAAAGCGGTGCAGGAAGCTGTCTGAGAAGAAGGATTGGTCGAATGACGACAAGTCACCCTATCTTGCTGGGGGCCACAGGCACAGTGCGGTGATGCTACCGTCCAAGGGTGGATTGCGGACAAATCGGACGCTGGACCTGGCACCGTACTGCCAGGTGCAAGTTCCCATGCTTGATGATACGCTGTTTACCGTGCGGATCATGATAATCGGTATGATGATGGGGAGAGAACCGTAGACAAAGAGACAGAACATCCAATAGGAGTTGTGGGTATCCGGGTCGAGGTACAGTCGGTCGTAAAAATCATAGGCAGATGCTTTTTAGCACTACTTCCAGCATAGCTATAAACGCCTCATCCTGCTCCCTCGTGCGTTTGGCAGGCCCTTTTGGGTGCTTGCCGACACGGAGGAGCTTTTTGTTTTCGTGGCGGCGGGCTAACAGGCCGTCGATGTTCTGGGTCGTGTACTCCAGTCCGTTCTGGTTGAGCACTCTGGCCCGGCGGGCCAGGCACATGGTGGCAAGGCCGTAGTCCTGGGTAATGACGATATCTCCCGGTGTGACCCGATTGACCAGGGCAAAGTCCACGCTGTCGGCGCCCTTGTCAAAGACCAGCGTCTCGGCGCTCTTCCGCTGGATGCGGTGGGCTGTATCGCACAGGATCTTCACCGGTACGCCGTGGGCCCGGCCGATTTGCACCGTCAGGTCCACCACCGGGCAGCCGTCTGCGTCAATCAAAATTGTTGGCATTGTATTCCCCTCCCACCACCACTTACGGGCAGCGTTTTCTTTTTATTGTAGCAGATTTCTGTGCTAACAGCAGGTATTTCCCTCTGCTTTTTGAAAAATGGAAGTAAGGGTTCTTCCAAAAGTGAATCATAGCATGATTCACTCTCCCAGCCGGTTTTCTCACCGCCTGGGACGAAAGAGGGGCCCAAAAGCCCCCACCTGCTGGCAGATGGTTTTGCAAGCATAGCGTTTGGATATCCACAACGCATTTTTGGGGTGAACCCCAAACCCCCGCGGCCACGCAAATGTTACGATTTTCTCAACTTTGGGCACTTTCCATTGACAGGCTGGGAAGTTGTATGTTATCTTGAACTTGCAGAGATTCTCTGCACAGCACCTTTACAACTGAATACGCAGCATAACAGGTACTTTACTCTCTCGGTGGGGCGCGCAGCATGGTCACGGCAGACCATAACCCGCGACTGGGGAGAGGGCATAATGATACTCCTGCTGCCCCACGCGTCAGATGGGGTGACGGCGTTTGGATTGGAATCAGTAAGATCCTTACAAGGTCAGTGAACGGCTGCTGCCAGCGGTCTGCCTGTTATGTTCCCATGTCTGGGGGCGAGCGGCAAATTAGACATTTTTCTTCAGCATTTATTTTGATGTACGCGGTTTCTTTTATTATTTACATAACCGCGTGATTGGCGCTATTACGCGCATTATTTGATTTTTATTGAATTCACATCAAAATTTGCGGGAAAAGTGTACCCCCACGCCCGGATAAAACAGAGAAAATATAGAAAGAGCCCGGAGGGCCTTACCAAATCGGTAAGGTTCTCCGGGCTCTTTTTTCTCCCCGGAAGGTGTATTCAAAAGAGTTACACGAAACAACAAAAAGGAGATGAGCAAATGGCAAAAAGAAGTGTTCATTATGCCCGCGGACCTCCAGAGTGAATCAGAACGGATTCACTATCTTGGATCAAAACCGAAAGAGTGAATCAAATCTGATTCACTCGCATACCGCGCCCAAACGCGCCCTGTGTGGGGCTGATGTCCAGCATCGGACACGGACGCGAAGCTGCCCGTAAAGCCGCTATTTGGCGCGTCTGTGGGGCTGTGTGGCGGCGCGAGCCGTACAACTTAACACTAGAGAGTAAAACTTACTACACGCAAAATTACGATACTATGAGATAATGGGTGTATACCAAACAAGAAAGGATGATGCAAATGACCTTTACGAAACTTCCGAAAGCAATCACTGCAGAAGAACTGCTCTCCACACCGCTACCGCCCGTAAAGTGGATTATTCCCGGCTTGCTTCCGGCAGGACTGGCATTGTTTGCAGGTCCCAGCAAAGCAGGCAAAAGCTGGCTGACGCTATGGCTTTGCCTGCAGGTCGCACAGGGTAAGCCGGTGTGGGGGCGAGAAATTGAGTCGCGCACGGTGCTGTACCTCTCGTTGGAGGACACGCTCAACCGCCTGCAAGACCGTCTGTTCCGGCTTGTGGGCAGCGAGGATACACCGGAAAAGCTGATTCTGCAAACCGAATGCCAAAGTATCGGACAAGGATTGGAGGAACAGATTGTGGACTTTGTTCATAACTATCCGGATACCGGGCTGGTAGTCATTGACACCTTGCAGAAAGTGCGCTCCTGCGACCAAAGCGGCAGTATGTACGCCAGCGACTACAAGGACGTCAGTGCGCTGAAATCTCTGGCAGACAAGTACGGCATCTGTATTCTGCTGATTCATCATCTGCGTAAACAGGCTGCGTCCGATCCCTTCGACCAGATTTCCGGCTCCAATGGTTTGATGGGCGCAGCGGACACCACATGGGTTATGCAGCGCAAGCGAACGAGCAAGAATGCTGACATTATCCTGACCGGGCGTGATTTGGACAGGCGAACGCTGTATCTGCATGAGGAAAACTGCATTTGGCTGTTGGACGAGGAAGAAACCGCAGAAGAACAGCGACTGAAAGCTGTGCCGGAATATCTTTGGAGAGTTGCAGAATACATCGAGCAAGCCGGAAAGTGGCAGGGAACTGCTACCGAGTTGTTGTCTGCAGCTGGTGTTGACGGCGTTTTGCCCCATAAGCTTACCCGAAAAATCGTGGAACACTTTGACACGGTATTTGTACCAAAGGATATCCACTATGAAACGCATCGCACATCGCAGACGCGCTTGCTGAAGTTTTCCCATTCTGAAAATGACGCTGATGACGCTAATGACGCTGATATTTACATAACTCAATTATCCGGCTGGGGTATCTCAAAAATAGCGTCACAAGCGTCATTAGCGTCATCGGCCAAGCCTTGGCGCGGAAAATATGGGGCGTAACCCTATACAAAGCAACCACTTTTGCGAAAAAAGAAATCGTAAGTACGTCAAATATTACATTTACAAAGAATGACGGTATTTTTGAAATGTTGAAATGGAAAAATGACGCTAAAATCAGCAATGACGCTGATTTGATTTACAAGCAAGGAGGTACAATGGCTTACATTAAGAAAAAATCCGAACGAAAATTCAAAATCACAGTCTGCAACGGCTATAAGGTCAATGGTCAGAAGCGAATGAAAGCGCAGACTATCACCGTGCCATCATCTGTGACAAAGCGCGGCATTCAGCAGTATGTCATGGCTGAAGCGGAACGCATCGAGAAAAAGTTCAAGTATGGTGTCGAGGAAAGCGACCAGACCCACTTTGAACAGTACGCCGAAAACTGGCTCAAGCGGCAGGAACCGTTTTCAAAGCTACCACCTATGCAGGGTACAAACGCAATCTGGATATTTCAGAAACTCTTCCTCGCTGGCAAAGTCCTCGCGGGTCAGGCGGATGATGACTTCATTGGCATCCATATAAACGATGGCATCGGGGTCTTTCTTATTCAGCGCATAGATGCTTTTTCTATTAAACATTTTGTTCCTCCGTTTCGGTGTTGGGTGGTTGGTGAGCCAAGCCAACACCGGCGGAGAACGACAGCCGACAGAAAAACGAAAAAAGGCGCTCGCACGGACATCATTGCCCGCACGAGCGCCTTGATTGTGCGCGAAAGCGCAAGGGAATACTGCTGCCCCCGGAGGAGCTAAATCACGGATGAACCATACTGCATAAAAAGAGAGCTGCAACTCACTTCTGTGAGTGCAGCTCGTCTGCGGGATCGCCGCGCGCTTTTTTGCGTGGGTGGCTACTCTGTACTTATGCTTTTTTACATGGCCGCGAGCGGTCTTAGCGCCATCTCCTGTTCATCCGTGTTCTCATAAAATAATCTTCAGTTCTTTGAATGTGATTTATAGCTCATCCAATATGAGTTACATGTAGATTTAAGTGAAGCGAAGCTCACTCTACAATATAGTAGAGGTGATTTCCAATGAACTTTCTTGACCTTTTTGCCCTCAAACTTCGGGAGAAGCGAATCCAGCAGAAGATAACACAGCGTGGACTGGCTGAAAAACTGAACATGTGTACGCGCACGATTATTGAGATTGAAAACTGCAAAAGCAATCCGAAGTTTGAAACCGTGGCTCTCATTTCCAAGGAGATGAGAATCAGCCTTGACGCCGTGGTGTTTCACGACGAAAAACCGCGTGAAATTCCAAAAGTTGTGGCAGATTTCTTTGCCGGAAAGAGTGATGCAGAAGCGGAGCGGTATATTGCATTGTGCCAAAGCGCAGAGAATTTGAGAGACGATAAATAAACACTGCCTCGCGTAGTCGGAATTCTCTGGATACAGTAAAAGCGGTCATCCTGCACGGATGGCCGCTCTTACTCTCGAATGACCGGCAGGTATGGGGATATAAACTTTACCGCCGACTACCTTTTGGCTACTAGTGTGAAGCGACGGTAGAATTTAAGTTTTACCTCTCCTGTTCGTGTGCACGCCGGATTTTTTCAAAGCTGTCCTGACTGATAGTGTGTTCAATCCGGCAGGCGTCGGCCTCCGCAGTTTTGGGATCAACGCCTGCGGCGATAAGCTGCTCGGTAAAGAAACAGTGGCGTTCATAGGTTCTTTCAGCCACCTCGCGGCCCACATCGGTCAGATGCAGAAAGTGATCTTCGTCCATTGTGAGAAAGCCGCCGTCCCGCAAGGTAGCCACTGCATGGCACACGCTGGGCTTTGACACCTCCATGTGCCGGGCCACATCTACGGAGCGCACCATACCGCGTTTCTTTTGGAGAACAAGGATGGTTTCCAGGTAGTCCTCCCCGGACGCATGAAGTTTCATCTGAACCTCCTTTACTGAGCCAGCTTCCAGCCGATGGCCTCCTGTCTGGCCGATACAAAATCGGCATACAGGCCCTTTTGCTGGATCAGCTCCGCATGAGTGCCGCGCTGGACGATATGAGCGTTGTCCAGTACAAGGATCTGATCGGCGTTGCGGACGGTTTTCAGACGGTGGGCAATCATGATGATGGTCTTGTCATGGGTCAATGCCTCGATAGCCCGCTGCAATTCATCCTCATTCTCCGGGTCAACGCTGCTTGTTGCCTCGTCCAAAATGATGATAGGTGCGTCCTTCAGCATGGCGCGGGCGATGGAAATCCGCTGTTTCTCGCCGCCGGACAAAGTACCGCCTCCCTCGCCAATCACAGTGTCATAGCCATCCGGCAGGGCAGAAATAAAGTCATGGCAGCAAGCCTTCTTCGCCGCCTCAACCACCTGCTCATGGGTGGCGTCCGGGCAGCCAAACTTGATATTGTTCTCAATCGTATCTGCAAAGAGGTATACGCTCTGGAACACCATCGAGATATTCTTCATCAGGCTGTCCAGCTTAAAATCCCGTACATCCGTACCGCCTATGGTAATCTTCCCGGCATTCACATCCCAAAAACGAGCAATCAGGTTGCACATCGTTGTCTTTCCTGCCCCGGAAGGGCCGACAATGGCCGTAGTCGTTTTTTCGGGAATGGTAAAGCTGACCTGATCTAATATCTTACGGTCTGCGTAGGAAAAATCCACCTTGTTAAACACGATCTCGCTGGACTTCGGCGTAATATCAGCGCCTTTCTCGTCCATTACCGGCGTGTCATCAATGGAGTTTGCCGTATCCATCGAGGCCGCCAGCATTTGCAGCAAAGAGGCCATATTCCCGGCGTTCTCCAAATCGTTGAACACCATGAAAGAAGCAATCACCAAAATCAGACCGTAGGCCAGCGGCAGGGAGCCGTCCAGCCAGAACCAGACCGAGGCCAAAAGCAACAGGACGCTGAACACCCGGACAACAGCCTGTTTGATAGCGTCATAGGGAACGCTGGCCTTTGTCAATTTCAGGTTATCTCGGCAGCTCGCCTTAATTGCACTGCCGATAGACTGCGTGCTGTCCCGTTCCAGTCCAAATGCTTTGACAATCCCCATCCCCTGAATGTACTCCAACACAGACTCCACAAGGGACTCCTGTGTGTGCTGGCGTACCCCGCTAAGCGCGGCAGATTTGCGAAGCGCCAGTTCCGCCGCCGCAAGGTAAATCAGGACACCGGCAGCGGCCACAAGACCGATCCGCCAGTCAAATACCAACAGGACGATGACGAGGGCAACCGAGTTGAAAAAACCGCCCAGCACTGACACCAGGACACGGGCTGCTGAGTTCTCTACATCACCCAAAGTTGTTGTGACAATGGCGGTAATATTCCCGATACTATTCTTGTTGAAGTAGCCCATCGGGATGTAGCGCAGCCGATCTCCGATGTGGATACGCTTTTCCGCCACCATGCAATAGCCGGTTTCCGTCTGCTCCATCGTGGAAAAATAGGTCGTGATGATACGCCCAATGAGGGAAACGGCCATAATCCCCAGCGAAAGCCAGATAAACTTTCCGTCCCGGTTGTCAGATACCAGTGCACCAATTACCACAAAGAGGGCGGCAAACTGCATGGCTGAAAACAGCCCGGACAGGAATGAGAATAACAGGGATTTTTTTAGAAGCTCCTTTTTGCTGCCTGCAAAAGCAAAGATTTTTTTCAATGTTCCATACATCTGACAACACCCCCTTACATCTGGTCTTTCGCGCCGATGTGCGCCTGCCACATATCCCGGTAGAGGGGGCAGGTTTCCAGCAGCTTCTCATGCGTACCCTGTGCGTGGATGGTTCCATCCTTCACCACAACGATGTTATCTGCGCCAACAATGGTAGACAGCCGGTGTGCGATCACAATCAGGGTCTTGCCGACAGTTAAAGTGGAAATGGCTTTCTGCACCAGCGCCTCATTCTCTGGGTCGATATAGGCAGTTGCCTCGTCCAAAATGACAACCGGCGCATTTTTCAGCATGGCGCGGGCGATGGCAATCCGCTGGCGTTCACCGCCGGAAAGATGGGAACCGGCGCTGCCGACAACCGTATCATAGCCATTATCCAGCTTGCGGATAAAGGCGTCGCAGCCGCTTTGTTTGGCTGCCTGCTCCACCTCTGCGTCCGTGGCACTGGGTCTTCCCATGCGGATATTCTCCCGGATACTGCGGTTAAACAGGTAGTTATCCTGAGATACATAGGAAATCTGGTCTGCAATTTCAGACAGCGGCATATCCTTCAGCTCATGGCCGCCGAGGGTAATGCTGCCGGATGTAACATCCCAATACCCGGCAATCAGCTTCGCCACCGTAGACTTGCCGGAGCCGGACGGCCCTACAAGGGCGGTCATGGTTCCGGGGTGGATGGCGAGATTCACATCATGCAAAACCTCTGTTGTCCCGTCATAGGAAAACGACACAGACCTGAGAGAAATGCCGGTATCTTCCAGCTTGATCGGCGTTTCTTTATGGTTCAGTTCTTCGGCGTTCAGAAGCTGGCTGATTTCTTCCACATTTGTCCCCAGTACAGCCAAATCGTCCGTAAAGGTAAAGGCCGCAATAATCGGCCCGATCAGCCCCAGCGAGAAAATCACAATGGACAGGAAGGTGGAAAGCTCCAGACTGCCGGAGAGCCAGAACGCGAAGCCGCAGGGCAGCACGCAGATTAGCACTGAGGGCAGGATGGCGTTGTAGGCGCTCATGGTTTTCTGGTTTTCACGCATCCAGTCCACATAATAGTTGGCGTTATAATTCACCGCGTCAGAATATTTTTTGTAGGAACCGGCGGACTGGCTGAACGCTTTTACCACCTCAATCCCGCCGATGTATTCTACAATGGCGTTTGCCATCTGCTTTCCCGCTTTAACCGCGCCCTCCCATTTGACGGGATAATTCTTCATACCGGCGGACATGACAGCAAGGCCCACCACCAGCGTAACAAGGGACAGGAGCGCCATGCGCCAGTCCATAACGAACAGATATACGACAATCACCAAAGGCACCAGCACATTTGCGGTCATTTCCGGGAGCAGGTGTGCGAAGGTCGATTCCATGCCTTCAACCCGGTCAACAATCGTCGTTTTGTACTGGCCGGACGGAGTATCTAAAATCGTCCCCATCGGGACGCGGGCCAGCTTTGCGGTGATATTCTCTCGCAGATCGCGCAGCGTGTAATAGGTCGCCGTGTGGGAAATCGTTGTAGAAAGACTGGAAAACAGCACTTTCCCAAAGTAGCCGCACAATGCAATAATACCAGCGGTCACATAGCGGGAAAAATTCTGTTCCCCAGACAACATCATTGTGACAATATTCGCCACGCAGAAATAGGGCACCATCTGGCAGGCCACGCCTAATACCGCAAGGATAACACTGCCGATGAATTTTCCATGATAGGGCTTGCCCCATCCCCATAAGACGCCTATGGGCGACTCTTTCTTTTCCTCCTTCATTCTGTGGACACCTCCTTCTTCATATCACTCAGAAAAAACTTTAGTAGGCGTTTTCGGCCATCGCTGTCCTCTATGGAATAACTTTCCTGAATTTGCCCGTTTTCTAAGTGAAGGACATAATTGCAGCAGCGTAGAATAAATTCCGGGTCATGCGTTACCACAAGCGCAGTTCTTCCAGTATTCGCCACCTGATTAACAACATTGGCAACCTGCCTCATGTGAAACAGGTCAAGACCGCTGGTCGGTTCATCGAATAAAATCAAAGGGCGCTCCGAAGCAATCGCAGAGGCAACCGCCACGCGCTGCTTTTGGCCGCCGGACAGTCCCATCGGGTGGCAGTCCTCATAAGGCAGCAGGTCCATCTCCTGCAAGATTTCTCTTGCCCTCTGCTTATCCTCAGTTCTCATACTGAGCAGAATTTCATCCAGAACACTTTCGGTAAAGAGCTGGTGGTTTACATCCTGCATGACCATATAACAGAGTTTCAATCGTTCTTTTCTGGAATAGTTCTTGCTCTGATCCTGCACCGTTCCTTTGAAGTGCTTTTCCAACCCGCAGAGGCACCGGGCAAAGGTGGATTTTCCCGCACCATTATGTCCGATGATGGCCGTGGCGCTGCCGGATGGGAAAGAGGTTTCCGTTATATGCAAGGTTTCCGGCTCATGCTTATAGGCGAAGGACACATTCTTTATCGTCCAAACCGCCTCATTCATTCTCTGCGGCGTGCCTACAACTTCTGAAAGCCCCGCAAGATCAAGAGGGCGCAATCCCATATCATCGCGCTGTCTTGCCGACAGGCCGCAAAATTCCTCTGCTGTATAATCACCTTCGATTTCTCCATCTTTTAGGTACAGGACACGGTCAAAGAGGCCGGACAGATAATACAGCCGATGTTCAGAGATGATGATGGTCTTTCCCTGCGATTTCAAAGTAAAGAGTAGCTGTCGAAAATCAGCGATAGCGTATGCGTCAAGGTTGGATGATGGCTCATCAAGCACATAAATATCCGGGTCAATCGCCGCTGCCGATCCGCAGGCGATTTTTTGCTTTTCACCGCCGGACAAAGAAAAAATACTTCTATCAAGCAGCGGCTCCAACTTTAGCTGTGCAGCTACACGCTTTACACGGTCACGCACAAGATCTTCCGCTATGCCGTGATTCTCTGGGCCGAAAGCCAGTTCGCTGGTCGTGTCCACATTGAAAAACTGAGAACGCGGATTTTGAAATACAGAACCGACTTTCAGAGAAATATCAAACAGTGACAGGTCACGGGTATCCTTTCCATCCAGATAGACGGAGCCGGTATAAGTCCCCTCATGATAATGGGGGATCAAGCCGTTAAACAACCGGGTCATGGTTGTTTTCCCACAGCCGGAAGTCCCGCAGAGCAGGACAAAAGAACCGTCCTCAATGGTGCAGGAAATATGTTTCAAAGCGCCACCGGCCTGCCTCTCACTGTCGGGAAGGGTACTGGCAGGATAAGAAAAGGACACATCTTGACATTCAATCATTTCCTTCACCCCCTTGCGGCAAGCACATAGATTTGCGCTGCAAATGCTCCCAGACAGATCAGCAGGAAAATAACATCCTGCACATGAAAACCCAGCTTACAGATATTCGTCCGTTTTACCGGGCCTCCCAATCCCCGCGTAAGGGCTGCCTGGGACAGTTCCTCCCCGATTTTGACGGAGCAGATCATCATGGGAACAATCCGATACTCTAAAATCGTACCAGCTTTACCACCGCCAAAGCGGACGCCACGCATCCGCATGGCGTCCCCAATGGCGCTCCATTCTTCCGCAACCGTGGGAAAGAAACGGAACATCACGGACATGGGAATGGTAATCTGCTGCGGCAGGTGGAGCCGTTCCATCGCTGCAACAAATTCGCTGACCGTGGTTGTAGTTACCACGAAATATCCCATGACCACGCTGGGGGTGAACCGCAGAAGAATACCAACGACGGCTACTGCGATGTAGTTTGCTACGCCGGTCAGTCGGGACAGGCCGAACATTTCCAGGCACAGACTGCCTCCAAAAATCAGGATATAGAGAACAGCGCCTTTCCATTTTCTGGCCGCTGACAAAAGTAACAGCGGGATCGCCGCCAACACGATGATGTAATACTGCATGATACCTTCATACGAACCGCCTAAAATAAAGACAGCTATGGTAATCAGTACCGCCAGTTTTGTCCGGGGGTCTAATAAAATTCCGCTATTGTTTTTTTGACTTGCAAGAAGTTCGCGGCTCATTACACAATTCCCGCCCGCTCAAAGTGCTTTTTGAAAATCTTCTGTCCGATCAGGCCGCCGACAAGACCACTGACGAAAGCAGCAATAAGCAGTGCCGGCAAAATCCAGTCTGGCATATAAGCCATGAGCGTGTCGGCATATTCCTGACCGTAGCCGGGGAGCAGGCTCTGGTAGTAAGCGTCACGCGTCACAACGATGGGAATAAACGCCCCGATTACCCACATGGAAAAAACGCCGTGGATCAGCACTTCACGCTTGGCGTTCTTGTAGTCACAGGCTTTCATCATAAAATCGGAAATCAGCCCGAAAATCAGCCCGGTAGGGATGCACCACCAGCCCATGCCGGTCAGCAACATAATGATACCGAGCAGCACCCCGCAGATGGTAAGCATACCGAATTTTTTGATTTTGGAGAAGAACAACATCATCGGAATACCGCCCACAAGCGGCACGATCACGCTGATAAGCGGAATGAAAATCGGGATAAAACCGATGGACGCCGCAGCGAAAATGACGATAAAATAAATCGCCGTGAAAATACCGATATTGATGAGATCCTTTCCTTGCAATTTGTTGTTCATTGCGAAACCTCCTAACATGATTGCTTTCTCGGTTAGATCTCGCTAACCAATTCTAATGGTAGCACATATTCAATTATGCTTCTATGCACATATCAGTATTTTGGGCCCGTATAGCAAGGAGTTTTTTCGTTTTGCCAGCATATCCATTGACCGTGAATTTTCTCGCGGGTATAATAATATTAACGATTTTGTGTGATGAAAGGGGCGAAGCAGTTGCGTGATATGATATACAGCATTTTAGAAAACAGCGATACTGTTTCTGATGTGACTTTGAAAAACAGTCCAAATAGCAGCACATTGCTTTTGGATCGGGCAGATGGCAAGGGACGCATGACATTCCATACGCTCTTTCCGGGGCTGACTTTGGCTTTTATTTTTGTAAATGCTCCCGTATGGCCGGAGTCGGATGAAAATTCAAATCTAAAGCCTTTGCTGATTAACTATTGCGTTTCAGGCAGAAGTGAATTGCTTCTGGATGACGGCTCCTACATTTACCTGAAGGAAAATGATTTTTGTGTCAGTGAACAGACCGCACAGAAAGAATATATCTTTCCTACGAAGCAATATCAGGGGATAAAAATATATTTTGACCTGTCACTTCTTTTACAGTCCTGCGGTGAACTTTTGAAATCTTTTTCACTTGACCTCCCTACGCTGGAAAAAAGTTATTGTGGCAACCATAAAACATATATCAACGAAGCGGACAGCGAGCTGGAAAATATATTTCAAAAACTCTGGCGGCTATCCGAAAGACCCTCGGCCTTCCATTTGCAAATCTATACTCTTGAACTTCTCCACCGGCTTCTTAACATGGAAATCCGGCCTCCGAAAACTTGCGGCTTCTACACGGAAACACAGGTTGAAATTGCAAAAAGGGCGGCACAAATCCTTTCTGATGACCTTCGCCAGCACATCCCTGTAAGACAGATTGCAGAACGATTTTCGGTCAGTGAAACCAGCCTGAAAAATTATTTTAGAGGCGTATATGGACAGAATATATCCACCTGGCTGCGGGAAATCCGCATGAACGAAGCCGCAAGACTTCTTTCGGACACAAAGCGTCCGATTGCCGAAATATCAGAACAGGTCGGCTACTCTAATCAAGGGAAATTTGCCGCCGTGTTCAAAAAGCAGTTTGGCTTTTCTCCGCTGGAATACCGGCGGTCAAAGAATTTGGAAAACCGATAAGAACAAAGCCGGGATTTGCCACTTGTCAGCAAAATCCCGGCCTTTCTTATGCCTAAAATCTCATGCGGAAATCAACTCTTGAAAAATAACTTCCTCCGCCTGCGCCTTCAGCGTGTTCATCAGCCCCACCCAGCGCATAGGGTCACAGGCTTTCAGTTCCTCGGTGACGCCCGCTACCTCCATCATGCGGAATAGCGAGAACGGTGGTTATTCCGAAATTATTCTGATTCGGGATAATACTGGCAAGCAATGC
>ENA-OYZO01000325-OYZO01000325.1-human-gut-metagenome-genome-assembly--contig:-NODE-325-length-21820-cov-5.910315_pt1 | contig 21820 bp, 17 predicted proteins | sample MGYA00243293_ERZ653481 | MGnify/ENA primary metagenome ERZ653481 (study PRJEB26926, sample SAMN06165094) | human gut metagenome | biome: ENVO:00009003; feature: ENVO:2100002; material: ENVO:00002003... | reverse complement strand
AAGTAGATTGCTTGACGGTGTCCTTCATATAGGTGTCCAGCCAGTATTCATACCATTCGCCCAATGTCACCGACATAGGATCGCGCCAGCCCTGTGTGCGGACTTCATGGGCTTGCTGCTGCAAAATGGCGATGGCTTCTTGTCTTGTGTTACAGCAGGTGGATGTACGCCGGGGCTTGCCTGTCTTGTAGTCGATTCCGGCAGATAGCCGCACCTCCCACCGCCCGTCTGTACGCTGACGGATGTTGCCCTCGTTATGCCCACGGCGCAGGGCTTTTTGGGATGTATCTTTCACGCTGCATCGTCTCCTTTCGTGACACAAAGACTACCACAGGTACGACCAAAAAGCTATTCATCAGACCCGACAATCTTCGGGTTCTCGTTTTGGGCTTTATTGACCTTTTGCTGCTCCAGCCAGCCCAGCAGTTCATCCCGCCGCACCAGCAGTCGGTTCCCAATGTGGAACGCAGGAAAAGTCGCATACTACGAAAAAGACAAAATTCAGATGACGCTAATGACGCTGAATCCGGGATATGGTATAGGGATATCCTCAAAACAGCGTCATCAGCGTCACTATCGTCACGCAAGAACAGCGCGGGGGTCTGGGGTACGCCCCAGAAATGTGCATGTGGATGACCACATGCTATGCTAGCAAAACACGTCTACCCCAAAACGATGACAAACAAACCCGATACCCGCACAAATTCGTATATGCTCTCAAGAGTGAATCACTTCTGATTCATCCCAAAATCTTGACTCGAAAAAGTGAATCAGTTCTGATTCACTCTATGCAAATAAGAGGGAAACCGCTATTATGTTTGTTTTAAAAACAGTCCACCAGGATTTTCCCGAATAGCGTACAAGGCTATAGAAAATCCTGATGGACGAAGCATCTAAACCAGAAACAGAAATCAGAAAGGCGCAGTGCAGCGCCGAAGTAAACGCCTTACCTTTCAAAGTTCAGACAGTCGTAACAAGCGTTTCACAGGGACCTTCTATGCGATACGCACCGCTGCCTGCGGGCAGGAAATAACTCTCGCCTTTTTGGGCACAGACGGTTTCGCCGCCGCAGGTCAATGTGCCGATTCCATCGGTGATAAGCAGCGACAAGAAGGACTTTTCGTCCGCTGTACCGTTGAAATTCCCGCTTTTGATGTCAACGGTAAAATACTCGCACTGGGCAAGGTGGCTGCCGAAATCCTGCTTCTGCGGCGGCGTGCGGCGGGTCACGTCCAGTGCTTTTTCAATGTGCAGTGCGCGGGGCTTGCCGTCCGCACCCACACGCCCGTAATCATAGACGCGGTAGGTCACGTTGGAGTTTTGCTGCACCTCTGCAATGACGATGCCCTTGCAGATGGCGTGCAGCGTGCCGGACGGGATAAAAAAGCAATCCCCTTTATGCACCGGTACGGCGTTCAGGACCTCGGTCAGGGTGTTATTTTTAATGCGCTCCGCAAACTCCTCTTTGGAGATTTCGTGCGTAAAGCCGTAGTAGAGATACGCCCCCGGCACGCAGTCCAGCACATACCACATCTCGGTTTTGCCGTACTGGTGTTCGTTTTTCAGCGCGTAGTCGTTGGACGGGTGCACCTGAACGGAGATGTTCTGCTTGGCATCAATAAATTTTGTCAGAATCGGGAACTGCTCGAATCGGTCACAGTCGGTGCCAAGGCAGCCGGGGTGCGCGGCAATGTACGCTGCCAGCGTCGTGCCGTCCGGCAGGTAGCTGGCTCCGTCCGGGTGGCAGGACAGCACCCACGCCTCCGCCAGCGGGTCAAGATCGCTCTTGATGCCGAAATCAGTGCGCAGGCGGCTGCCGCCCCACAGATAATCCTTGCAGCTCGGGGTCAATTTGAGTATCGGCATAGAATTATCCCTCCGTTCCCCAGACTTCGATCTGCGTCAGCGCCGGGAACGGCGACGCATTATCGGCTTTTTTCAGTTCAAACAGCTTCAGGCTCTGCACGGTACGCGGGGCAAGGGCAAACACCTGCGGCGCGGCGGTTTTGGTCAGCTGCAAAACCTCGCGGCTGCCGTCATCAAATGCCACGGTGGCCTGCGTCCAGTAGCTGTCGTGCGGGAAGTCCGCGCGCAGCGTCAGCCGCAGCTCGTCCACCGTGACCGGGCGACCAAACTCGATGGTCAGCGCGGCGTTGGGGTCGCGGTTGATGCCCCAGCTTTGGTAGGGCCATGTGCCGTGAGCGTCATTCTCATAAATGCCATCCACGGCATTACGCGCGGCAAACACAGCCTCGCCGCGCGTTTCCACGTTAGCGGATGCGTGCGGGTAAAACCCGTGGCTGCCGTGGCAGTCGTAGGGGTTGAACGCGAGGTTCCGCCGCGCGGCGACTTCCTCCGCCGTGGCAAGGCGGGCGCGCAGCAGATGGCAGGTGCCGGTAAAGCTGCGCGGGCTGTAATTGACGCGGTTGTCGGCGGGCGGGATCGGGAAATCCAGCCCGCGCTCCCTGATGTATACGAGTGCCGGGGGCATCGTGTCCTCGAGCTGCACCACACAGTACAGGCCCGGCTCGTCGCATTCCAGCGCGATCCAATCGCCGTCCGCGTAGGGGGCTGTATGCACAAGCGAGATGCGCTCCCCCGCGCGGCTGACGGCCAGCGTGTCCCCCGCTGCACCGATGACTTTCAGCTTGATTTCTGCCATGCTTCACACCTCCTGCTTTGCCAGAAGTGCCGCGCCGATGACACCCGCCCGGTAGCCGAGCGTGCAGGTCGTGATGCGGGTATGCTTTTTGGCAAAGGCGCTGCCGAACACCATCGGCGCTGCGGCGGCACGCAGCGGCTTTAAGAGGTTTTCGCCCTGATTTGCCACGCCGCCGGACAGCCCGATGACCTCCGGGAAAAAGATATTAATTAGGTTTGCCACGCCGACTGCCAGATGGTGAATGTAGTCGTCCGCAACGGCTTTGGCGGCGGCATCCCCCTGCGCAGCGGCATCAAAAACCGTGCGCCCGTTGACATCCGCTTCGGTGGGTGCCAGAGTGTTCAGCAGGCTCTCCGGGTGGGTGCGGCGTGCTTCGCGCGTCATGCGGATCAGCGCCGTGGCGCTGGCAAGGGATTCAAGGCAGCCGCGCCGCCCGCAGGTACACAGCGGGGCATCGGGCGCGTCGGCAATTACCATGTGTCCGGCTTCGGATGCTGCGCCGGTGTAGCCGGTCAGCAGCTTTCCGCCCAGCACAACGCCCGCACCGACGCCGGTGCCGAGCGTCAAAATCACCGCACTCTGCGCCCCTTTGGCGCAGCCCGCCAGTGCTTCCCCGAGGGCAGCCACATTGGCATCGTTGCCGAGGCAGACAGGCAGCCCGGTTTTGGCTTGCAGGTAGTCTGCCATAGCAAAATCATGCCAGTCGAGATTGTTGGAGTAAAGCACTACGCCGTCACACACCGTGCCGGGGCAGCCCACACCGATGCCGGCGACCGGCTCCCCCGTGCCGAGCTGCAAACACAGCGCGGCAATATCGTCACAGACCTCCTGCGCCGTGCGGGGCAGGTTGGTGGGGGCGGCGGCTTCCTTTACAATTTCGCCGTTTTCGCTTACAAGGGCGGCCTTGATGTTGGTGCCGCCTAGGTCAACGCCCAGATAATACATAAAAAAATCCTCCTCAGATGCCCGTCCATTCGTCCTGCCAGTTCACAGTAGGCAAGTCGTTTTCAAAGGTGACGGGCAAAATCGTGTAGCCCGAATTGCGCAGGTCGTCCGGGTGCCAGTGATCCAGCAGAAGGTAAGGCTGACCGTTTGCGGCAAACACGGCGGCGCTCTGTGCGCCGAAGGTCCGGCGGACGCCGGGGCCGCGGCAGGGGTCGTCAATGAGCCGCCAGCTGCCGAAAATCGCGCTGCTCTCGGCGTACAGCATCGTGTTGGGGCTCCACCCGGTGCAGCCCGATGAAAACATGAGATACTTCTCGCCGCTGTGCCACAGCGCCGGGGCTTCGCGCGCCTGATCGATCAAAATTTCCTTGCCGCTGCCGGTCAATTTTGTGTAGGTTTTGTCCAGCTCCCAGACGCGCATGGTGGCGTTCCAGTCGGACGAGCAGAACAGGTACGCCCTGCCGTCCCTATCCTGAAACGCCGTGAAGTCACGGCTGTCATGGCTGCCGGGGCGCTGACTGCCCATGTAGGCGAACGGTCCGGCCGGGGTATCGCTTACGGCAAGCCCGACCTCGGCGCGGGTGTAGCGGCGGTTATCCAGATGAAACCAAAGCACAAACTTTTGCGTTTCTGCGTTATATAGCACACTGGGGCGCTCACAGACGCTGTCCGGGTGCAGGTCGTGTCCCAACTCATTGACAGCCGAGAGTACAAGACCGCAGTTTTCCCAGCGCAGCAGGTCGCGGCTTTTGTAGCAGGAAAACCCGACAAAATCCACGCTGCGGTTGTGCGTGTCGGTATCCTTGTTCTCACCGTACCAATAAAAAATGCCGTTGTGCTGCAAAATGCTGCCGCCGTGCGCCTGAATGCCGCGCCCGTCGGTGTCAAGCCAAAGTGCTCCGTTTTTCATCGCTGTTCCTCATAGTCAAAACAGGCAAAATCCGCGTGGCTGTGGTGGGCATCCATATCCTGCGCACAGATGCCGACCATCGCGCCGGTGAAGGCGCACCGCCCGCGGCGGGTTTCGACATAGTCATCACTGAGGTGGTCGGCGGGCTGAACCCCGCCCAAGGGCTGCCAGCCGCCGTCCGCCTTGTAATAAAACTGCGCCTCTGCGCCGTTTACGCACACCTTCAGCGAAATTTCGCCGTCCGGCAGGGGGACTGCCTCGCTGCCGTAGGTGAAATCCTTAAAATCGCACCGCATGATTTGCAGCGTGCGGGCGTTGATACGCTCGTCCCATGTGATATAGGCGTAGATCCAGTTGCAGGTGTCGTAGAACAGCACCAGCCCCGCCACCTGTTGAAAGTTCTGCGGTGCAAAGTCGATTTTTGTCGCTGCTGTAAATGCAAAATGCTGCCAGCGGCGGGCAAACAGCGTCTGCTTGTGGTGGCTGGAGAGCGTCTGCCCGCCGTAGAGCCGCAGCCAGCTGGGGCGGGCGGTCAGGCTGTAATCGGTTTCGGGGGTCAGCGGTGTGCGCAATGTCTTAAAGGTATGGGGCAGGTCCTTGTCCGGCGCAAAGGTCACGCGCTCGCTGTGGTCGAGAAGCTGCCGGACATTCCCTGCTGCTTTCGGCGCGGGAATGACCAGCTCCGGGTGGTGCGTGCCGTTGGCCAGGAGCGGCCAGCCGTCCGCCCACTCGATTTTTTGCAGGGCGGTTTCGCGCCCCAGCGTGCAGTTTCCGCGCTCCGTCAGGGGGCGGGCGCAGATGTAGGTGATGTACCACTCGCCGCCGATCTCGACAAAACAGGCGTGACCGCTTTTTTGCAGCGGGTTGGCAGCATCGTCCCGCGCGGTCAGCAGCGGGAAATAGGGAGAATCCTCCCACGGGCCGTCCAGCGTTTTGGCGCGCGCGACCGTGGCGGCGTGCAGGTAGCCCGTGCCGCCCGCCGCGCAGAGCAGGTAATACCAGCCGTCTTTTTTGAGGATCTGCGGCCCCTCGCAGACGCCTAAAGATGTGCCGCGGTAAAAGTGCCTGCGCTCGCCCACCAGCTGCCGTGTGACGGGGTCAAACTCCTGAATGACAGTCCCGGCAAAGCCGGGGTTTTCCAGCCGCCAGTCAAACAGCATATTCAAGAAATAGTGGCGTCTGTCGTCATCGTGAAAAAGCGCCGGGTCAAAGCCGCTGGCGGTGACAAGGGTCGGTTCACTCCATGGGCCGGTGATTTTTGGCGCAGTGACGACATAGTTCAGGGTGTCCTTAAAGGCAGTCGAGCTTTTGACATCGGTATAAACCAGCCAGAACAGCCCGTCCGCGTAGGAGAGATGCGGCGCCCACAGGCTGCCGGAATTGTAGTTGCCAAGCAGCTCACTGGGGACCATATCGCGCCGGGCAATGGGCGCAGCGGCCCACTTCCAGTTGACCAAATCTTGGGAATGGTAAATCTCAATGCCGGGCCACCATTCAAAAGTAGACGTAGCAATGTAGTAATCCTTGCCCACGTGCAAGGCGCTGGCATCGGGCGCAAAGCCCGGAAGGATCGGATTTTGTATGGTATTCATAAGTCAGCCCTCGTTTTCCAAGATAAAGGCGGCGGCGTCAAAATCGGTAAGCCCGTGTACGGTCAGCTGGCCGTCAGGGTGTGTCACTGTCAGGCCGTCCCGCATAAGCTGTGCGGCGATTTTGCCGCCCACCGGCAGGGTGACGGCTTCGGGCGCTGCGCCGAAGGTATGCACAACAACAAGCGTCTGCGTTTCACCGCGCCGCACGACTGCCTGCCAGCCCCTGGGTGCGCGGTAGCTGACGATGCGGGAAGCAAACCGCTGGCTGACGCCGTGGTCTATGATGGAGGCCGCCTTGGCATAAAATGCTGTGCCTGCGTCCATAATGGTCCACTGCGCAGCCGAAAGAGCGTCCGGCTCACCGGAGAAGCAGAGCCGCCCTAAAAGCCCGCTGCAGATTTGGTAGTACAGCTTTTGCAGCGGCTGCCCTGCCTTGACCACCGCCCAGATCTGGCTCTGGCGCGGCAGGATCATACGGTGCATATTGGCGGCGATGATGGGAATTTCATCGCACTCGTGCGCATCGGAGAAGCTGGCCATGCAGCTTAGCTCCAAGAAGCTGTGGCAGAGCCGATGCCCGCCTGATGCACAAAGCTCCAGCACCAAGTCGGGCAGTTCGCGGCGGATGCGGGCAAAAAATTGCTGACTTGCCAGAATCTGCTCATACAGCCCTTCGCCCAGACTTTCCGCACCGTCACAGCCAAGGCCGATGGTTTCGTTGTAATCGACCTTCATGTAGTCAATGCCGTTGGAACGCAGAAAATCAATGACCCTGTGCGCCAGATACTCCTGCACCTCGGGCTTGCGCATATCCCAAAAGCGGCGGTCACCCGCTGTGATAGGCCGCCCGTCGCGGGTCAGCAGCCACTCGGTTTTGTTGAAGCAGTCCGGCTCGTCACGGCCGGCAACCTCAAACTCAAACCAGATACCGGCCTTCATTCCGGCATCGTGGATCGCGTCCACGACATATTTCAGCCCGTGCGGGAATGCCTTGCGGCTCAGCTCCCACCTGCCCAATTTGGCTGCCGCCTCAAAGGCGTCATCATCGTACCAGCCCGCGTCAATGACGTAATAGCCTAAGTTTTTGCCTTTCAGCGCGCGGATATGGCGCAGGACGGTTTCCTCGGTGGGCTTGCCCCATGTGGAGCAGAATTCGTTGAACAGCACAGGCAGGGTCTTTTCCGATGCGGGCAAAAGCGGCTCGATGGCGCGGCGGGTGTTTTCAGCCAGCACCTGCGCCGCCGTGTCCACACCGCCGCACACGGCGGTCAGCACCGCTTTGGGCGCGGTGAAGCACGCGCCGGGGGCAAGGGTCTTGCACCATGCGCCGAACTCCCGATCCGCCAACCCGCCCGACAGGGACAGCCCGAAATCCTGCCGATACAGCTCCATCTGCCAGCTGTTGCCCTGCGTGGTGGCGGCGGCCCATGTCACGCCGTGGGCGGTGTCCTCCACCGCGCAAAACGGCACAAAGCCGCGCACGGGAAAGCTGCCCACACTGCCGAACCGCACGCTGTTGGCGGAGTAGCACTTCCAGCTCGGCTCCAGCTACAGATCCTCGGCAGCTTCGGTCACCAAGCGCCCCTCGGCGCTCCATGTTGAACGCAGACGGTGGATCTTCAGGCTTTCGGGCGCAAGCCCTTCCGAAAACGGCGACAGACTACCCAGCGTAAAGCTCGACAGCATCTCCAGCGTGTGGGCTTCGCTGCCGGTATTCTCCACACTCGTCACGACCTCCGCAGCAGGGTTGTCGGCGTAGAGAGTCAGTGTGTGGGTGTAGGCAAGGCCGCGCGGGTCGGTCAGCCTTGTCACAACGACTGTTTTATCGGCAGATTTTTGTGCAGTCTGCCCGGCATACCACATGAATTTTACGGTGGGGCTGTTGCGCATTGTGTGCCCGCCGCTGAAAAACGCCGGGGCATCGTCCTCGGTCAGCTTGGCTTGAATCAACGGCTCGGCGGCGCAGTCGGCACGGGCAATGCCGCCCTCGCTGCCCGCAGGGACAAGCAGCAGTTCGACAACATCCCCTTCGCGGCGGTAGACGGCGGTCAGCTCGCCCAAGGTGTAACGGTTCAGAATTTCACGCATTGTGTTCTCCCCTTACCACAAAAAAATCTCGTCCCCGGTCAGCTTCAGCAGTGCCTCATAGAAATAGTAATCGCCGTAGGTAAAGTTGACATTGTGCTCCTTGCCGTGGTAGTCGGCGCTGCAATACTGCAGGTAGCCGTCACGCGCCTCGTCCCAGTCGGCGGTGTCATCCAGCGCGTGCAGCATTTTCAGCGCAGGGGTCAGGTATTCGTCCTGCCTGTCCGGCACAAGGCTTGCCAGCTCGATCAGACCGCAGGCGGCCACGGCGGCGGCAATGTCGTCATAATATTTCGGTTCGGCGGGTTGACAGAAGTCCACCGGGATGCGCCCGTCTGCGGGGATATGCGCAATAAAATACTCCGCCACCTTTTGCGCCATCGCAAGGTAGCGCACCGCACCGGTGTGCTTGTAGCTCATCACAAAGCCGTAGAGCGCCCAGGTCTGCCCGCGCGTCCAGCTGGAGCCCTGCGCGTAGCCCTGCCCGCCGTAATCGCGGACAAATGCGCCGGTTTCGGGGTCAAACTCCACGATATGGCGCACACTGCCGTCTGCACGGATAAAGTTTGCCGCCACGGTGTCGGCGTGGGTCATCGCATTTTTTTTAAAGCGCGGGTCCTTGGTTTCCTCGCTCGCCCAATACAAAAGCGGAATATTGAACAGACAGTCGATGATCGCCCAGCCGCGGGTGTCGGAGTCGGAGCCGGGAATATCGTTCCACGCGCGGATGTACCCCGCCGGGTTGAACCGCCCGGCCAGCAGCTGGGCGGCGTGCAGCCCGCGGCGGCGGGCATCGGCGTCGCCGGTCAGGCGGTAGTCCGCCACGGCGCTGGGCAGCCACATAAAGCCGACATCATGGTGCAGCCCCAAGTAAATGTTGAACGCCTCATCCAGACGGCGCTCGGTGTAACGGGCAATCTCGGCATAGCGGTCATCATGGGTCGCGTGGTAGGCCTGCCAGAGCATCCCCGCCCAAAAGCCGTTTGTCCACCAGCAGAGGCCGTCATCGGGGGTGTAGCTGCCGCCATCGGCTTTGTTGTTGTGTACACCGTCCACAGCGCGGTTGGGGATCTTCTCGGCGCTGCGCTCGCGCACGGCGCGCAGCTTGTGCTCAAAGCGTGCGGCAGTGGTTTTAGCCCAATTCCGCTCGTTGTCAGTCAGGTTCAGCATGGCAGATTCTCCTTTTTTAAAAATACAAGTCAGGGCGGCGGGCATTCAGCCGGATGTCATGATAGGCCGCTGTTTGTGTCAGGTCAATTTCGCATCCAACCACCGCGGCCTGATCTGCCGGACCGCAAGTGACCATTGTACCGTCAGGCTTGATCACACTGCTGGGGGTACGCGGGGCTTCAATATTGCCCCAGCCCGACACCGCCATTGCAGCTGCCGTAAAGATACCATTTTCGTAGGCGCGGGCGCGTCCGTACCAATCCGCCTCCCACCCCCAGGTGGGGCAGACGACCAACTGTGCCCCGCGCAGCGCCAGCGTGCGGGCAACCTCCGGAAATTGCATATCCCAGCAGATGCAGACCCCAAACCTTCCGAAGTCGGTATCCTGCACGCAAAGCTTATCCCCCGGTGTAAAAACAGCGGATTCATCACCCGCCAGATGGGTTTTACGGTACACCTGGCGCAAGGTTCCTGTGCGGTCAAAAATCAGTGCCGCATTGTAGACATCCGTTCCCTCGCGGAAGGCATATCCGGCTACCAGCCATGCGTTTGCCTGCCGTGCCGCGTCGGCCAAAGCGGCGGTCTGCGGGTTTTCTAACGGTGGGTACAGCGCGGCATCTGCCGGGGTGTTGCGGTTGGATGTGCGGATATAGTTGATGCACTCCGTCGTCACAAGCAGGTCATAACCCTGCCTTGCGGCTTCGGCCAGCAGTGTCAGGTTTTGTTCTACCTGCGCGGCCTGCAGGGCAAGGCAGGTGCCCCGATCAAAAGGAAAGTCGGGATTTAAAAAATTGTACATTGCATTGTGCTTGGTCTGGACAAGGCCCAGTTTCATAAAAACACCCCCGTTGCCTTTAGTATAAAGGAAACGAGGGTGTTTGTCTGCTGCCATTATCTATCAAACCGAGGGGGGCGTTGTATTTTGAACATCTATTCTGCGCTGTTTTTGTCCAGATGGGTTTGTATCTGGCGGATAATCTCAGCACGGACGGTTTCTAACCCGATAGCCTCGCTGCGGGTATGCAGTTCGTCAATTTTCTCCTGCGTCTGTGCGCCGTAAGCACCGTGGCCGAACGCGGTATAATACTCTGCATATAGGCTGTTCAAGCCCGCAATCTCGATGGCGATGGGCGTTGTGTTAAGGGTGAAGCCCGCCAGCGGGGAAGCCGCATAGCTGCTTTGGTCGAAGGTAAATTCCAGCAGCGCCTTTTCCTCGTCCGGCAGGGCGGTATCAATACGGTGGTGCTGTGGATTCCACGCCAGTTCATAGGATGGGAAGCGGAATGCCTCCCCCATTGGCTGCAAAAGGGTGTACTCCTCATCGCCCACCACCTGCCAATCGGTGCCCTCAACGCCATAGTTGAACAGGTCGATGCGGCTCCAATCGCTGTACAGCCAATCCAAAAAACGCATAGCTTCGATGGTGTTTGTGCTGTAAGAGGGTACACAGAGGTCGTTCCACGCCGCATAGGTCGTGGGGATGCTGCCCTGTGCGCGGTTCTGCGGCAGAAAAGCGTCATCATAGGTCCAAAACGCGACCTCTCCCTCCGGCACTATGGTTCGCAGTTGCTGCTGCACCTGCCCGGTGCCGCTGGCCAAGGAGGCTTCGTAGGAGGCTGACTGCCCCAGCAAAAACACCTGCGCACCGTTCTCCTGCAAAAGGTCGTCGGGGGAAAGCCACTGGCTGTCGGTGGCGTTTTGTTGAAGGTAGGCATCCAGAAAGTTTATCTGGTACCCTTCCGGTAAAGCGGCAAAATGTTCGTTACTGTCGCCTGGAAACACCACATCCAGCACCTGTTTTCCGTCGCTAGAAAGCAGAATTTGGGATGGATAGTCCCAGAAGCTCCATCCCTGGGATACCCAGATGCCGTTTTGCCGCAGGGTGATCTCCGGCAAATTGTACTGGTAGAACCCACGTGAGCCGAGGGAGATGGGCTTCATCTCGCCCTTTTTGCGCACAGCCGCCCAGTATTGCTCCATTTCCGCACGGTTTGTGATTTCATTAAAGGGCAGGCCCAGCGTTTGCAATAGGTCCTTGCGGTAGAAAATACCCGGTACATCGTAGTAGGTGTTGGTGAACGGAATGGCATACAGCCCGCCGCTTATCGTGTTGGCTGCCAGGTATTCTTCTGAAAAGGCGGCTTGCAGGGCGGGGTATTCCGGGCTGCTGAAGTAGTTTTTCAGGTTTTTGTAGTTCTTCTGCTCGGTCTGCATTGCCAGACTCTGCCACGGCGCATCAAAAACGAAATCGTAGTTATCGTGGGCGGTCAGGCTGCGGGCTAGCTGCTGCGCATAGTCCCCGCTGTCCACAAAGGTAAAATCCAGCTGCCAGCGATGGTCATCGTCCATTTGGGCATACAGTGCATCCAGCACACGGTCCATGCCACTGGCCGTGCCGCGCAGCAAAAAGCGTATGGTGGGGGTACTGCTATCCGGCGTAGCACTTTGTTCCTGCGCAGGAGCAGTGCCGCAGGCAGTGGCAAACAGCAGAGCGGCGCAGAGCATGACGGCCGCTATCTTCTTGTGCAGTTTCATGCTTCGCCTCCCTCCTTCGGTGCGGTGTCGGCCCGCTGGGCCTTGCGGTATTCGGTGGCGGTCATGCCAGTTTTTGCCTTGAACACACTGTAAAAATAACGGTGGTTGTAGTAACCCACGGCGGCGGCAATGTCCTTGGTTGAAGTGCTGGTCGTCACCAGCAGTTCCATGGCACGCTCCATGCGGTAGTCCGTCAAATAGTCCGTGGGGCTCTTACCTGTGGCGTTTTTGAACACTGTGCGCAGATAGTTGGGCGAAAGTTCGGCATAAGCTGCAATATCCTCAGTGTTCAGCATTGGATTGGTGTAGTTTGTCTCAATAAATTCTTTGATGCGATCGATTTGGTTCTCCTTTTTGGCCTGCGCCTCACTATTGCGCAGTTCGATCACACGGCCGCAGTATTCCTTTAACACAGCCTTGCGCTGTTCCAGCGTATCGCACCCGGCCAGTGCGCCGGAGACCACACGGTAGTTGGGCAGCTGGCGGGTGCCTTCGTGCACGGCAGCCATGCTGTGTACCGTGCGGCTCAAGCTGATGGCAAGCTGGGTCGTTGCCATGTTGATGCTGTCGATGTTCGCCAACGCGAAATGCGAAAAGAAGCTGTCCAGTTCTTCCTCTGCCTTGGCGGCGCTGCGGCTGCGCAGTGCCTGCACGATGGAGGCATCGGTATCCAGCGGGTATTCAGGCGTCAGGGTCTGGCGGGCGGCAATATCGCGGTAGTCGATGACGCTGCCGCACCCCTGTACCAAGCGGTACCCCGCCGCAGTCATAGCGCGGTTGTAGCTTGTGACCAATTCGGTCAGTACCGTGACCTGCCTGCCGATGCCGCAGGTGACGGTTTTGTGCAGATGCTCCTGTACGGCAGCGCACAGGCGAGTAAAGCATTCGCGGCTATCCGGGGCGTTCGCGCTCAAGCAAAGCAGTACGGCAATCTGATCGCTGTCCATCTCGGCACAGTAGGCGTGGCCGCAGTCGGCCAGCAGTTCCTCGGCAATATTAGCGGCGGCATAGCGGAACAGCGCCAGATCCTGCACGCTGTGCTCCCGGCTGAAGGTGCCAAAATCGTCGATCAGCACCACCGCCGCCTCATAACTTGCCGCCGGTTCTATTTCCATGCTGGCAAGCTGCTTGCGGCACTGGGTTTCCTCGGTGCAGCGGCCCAGCAGCAAGTCGGTCAGCATTTCCCGCCGCCTCATCCGGGCCATTTGGCGGTTGTCCTGCGCGAGAGTTTCCATCTCGGTGTACAGGGATTCATAGGTTTTGCCAAGGAATGCGACCTCGTCCATCGGCGCAGCCTCGGCGGTTTCGACGGGTCGTGCATCGGTGTGGCTGCGCAGGCTCGTCACCAGACCGGACAGTGGGCGGTAGATATAACGGCTTGCCACAGCGGCCAGCAAAAATGCCACAAACAGAAACACCGCCGAGCAGACCAGCGCAAAGCTGCGGATATAAGCCACGCTTGCGTTGATTTGCGCCATGGGCGTGATACGCAGAAAGCTGAACCGCAGGCGCGGCGCGTTGCGCACCGTGACAAGGCAATTTTGGCTGTCCCATTCCGTGTGGAAGGAAAACTCCTGTTTGTCACCCTCGGCGGTGATTTGTTCCCACAGGTCACTGCCATAAATCGAGGTGTTTACTTTTTTGGGGTCGGCATTGGCAAGGATGCTGCCGTTTTCTGACACGATGTACAGGTCGTCCGCCGTTTCCAAATCTTGGGTGATGAGGTCGATGAGCCGTTCCTCGTCCAGATTGACGACCATGCCGCCCATCGGAACCATGACCGCGTTGCGTCGGGAGAAAATCAGCGTGATGTAACTGTGTTCCTGCTGCTGACCGGCGGCATCGGGAAAGGTGGTCTTACGGGGCAGAAACAGTGTGTTGGAATTTTCGTTGTAGAATTGGAACAGCCGCAAGGCCTGCGGGTCGTAAAATTCATCCAGTGTTGCAATGCGACCATCGCTGGCGTAGACCCGATCGGCGGCTCGGTTGACAAAATAGACAGATTCCACACAGTCGATACCCGTGTTGATCTGCTTGAACAGCTTTGCCGCGGTCAGCGCCGCATCGGTGGTGGGAGTGTCCGCAAACAGGATGTCCGTCGCCTCGTAGGATTGGTACATTTTATAATAGGTCTCGTAGGCTGTGTTCAAAATGTAATCGGCGGCAGCGTAAGCCTGGCCAAGGGCGTCATTGTTGCGGCTGATCGTCTCCCGCGTGGCCTGCCAAGTCAGATAAACGGTCAGTACGCCGGAAAAAATCGTCAGCAGCAAAATACTGCCCGCAAGGTACAGCACAAGGATACGCCAGAACATCCGTTTCTGATGGAATAACCGACTTACTTTCTGCATGAGCGGCAGGCTTTTCATAAGAAAGACATTCCTTTCCTGTGGGAATCTTTACATTGTGAACCTGTTTTCATTATAGCAAACTGTGAATTTTTGACAAGTCTATGGCGTGTCAGAGAACCACCGATTTGTGTTTAAAAAGCACACAATCCCAGGAAAATGGCGTCGTTTCAACCCTTCCAACGGGTACAATATCCACCGCACCCCGCCGCCGTAGGGCATTTTGACTTGTTTGCGGGTGTACGGTGCGGTATGATGCAGACAAGGAACAAACCCGCAGACAAAACGAAAGGAGCTGGCAAATATGCCCGCAAAGATAACCGCGGCTGCCCCGCAGCAAAAGAAAAAGCACGGTTTCCTTTTTGAAATCAAAAAGAACTTGGTCCTTTATTTAATGACAGTCCCCGGAATTCTCTTCTTCTTGGTTTTCAGCTACATTCCGATGGGCGGCCTGGTCATGGCCTTCCAGAACTTTAACCTTGTAAAAGGCATCTTCGGTTCGGAGTTCGGCGGCCTGAACAACTTTAAGTTCCTGTTCGCTGATGGCACCCGTCAGACGGTATTAAAGGTCATCGGTAATACGCTGTACCTGAACATCCTGTTCATCTTCTTCAGCACATTGGCCTCGGTGGCACTGGCCATCATCTTTAACGAGGTCCGCAACAAACATGTGAAGAAAGTAACCCAAACACTCTCCATCCTGCCTTACTTCGTCTCGTGGGCCGTCATCGCTCTCTTCCTTGAAGGGTTCCTCAAAGCAGACGGCGGTATGCTCTCCACTTTCCTTGCCCAGCACGGCATGAACATCAGCTTCTACTCCGACCCCGGTCCGTGGCGACTGATTCTCGTCATCATGCGCATCTGGCAGGGTGCAGGCTACGGTGCCATCGTCTACATCGCTACCATCACCGGCATGGATCCCGGCATCTATGAGGCTGCCGAAATCGACGGTGCCAGCCGCTGGCAACAGATCATTCACCTGACGCTGCCGATGCTCAAACCCACCATCGTTCTTATGACTTTGTTCAGCGTCGGCCGCATTTTCTATGGCGACTTCGGCATGATCTACGGCCTCGTGCAGGATAACAGTATGCTGTTCTCCACCACCGACGTCATCGACACTTACGTCTACCGTATGCTACGCCAGCTGAACAACTACGGTATGTCCACCGCAGTCGGCCTGATCCAAAGTGTGCTCGGCTTTGTGTTCGTCTACTTTGCCAACAATCTGGCCCGCCGCTTCGAGCCCGATTCCGCCATTTTCTAAAGAGAGGAGTGTTTCTTATGACATCCACCGCACAGCCTGTCAAAATCCGCAAGCCTCTCTGCGACCGCATCCTGACCGTTGTTTGCTACATCATCGCTATTGTGTTTGCCATCTGCTGCCTGATTCCTTTTATCATGGCGCTGTCGGCCTCCTTCACCAGCGAGGTCGGCCTGGCCCGCAACGGCTTTGCCCTCTATCCCACCGAGTTCTCAGCCCAGGCGTATAAGCTGCTGTTCCGCACCAGTCAGATCTTCCAGAGCTACGGTGTGTCGCTCTTCGTCACGATCTTTGGCACCTTCCTCAGCCTGGTCACCTCAGTGCTGCTGGCTTACCCGCTGTCCACCGGGCAGCTGAAATATGGCAGCCAAATCAACTTCTTTGTCTACTTCACGATGCTGTTTTCCGGCGGTCTGGTTCCGTCCTATATGCTGATCTCCCGCTACCTGCACATGAAAGACAGTATCTGGGTACTCATCATTCCCATCCTGATCAACCCCTGGAATATGTTCCTGCTTCGCAACTTCTTTACCAGCATCCCGGCTTCAATGGCCGAGTCCGCCCGCATCGACGGTGCAAACGACTTTACCATCATGTGGAAGATTATCCTTCCCTGTGCTACCCCGGCGCTGGCAACCATTGGCCTGTTCTACGCGCTGGCTTACTGGAACAACTGGTTCCAGGCGCTGATGTACATTGATAAATCTGCGCTGAAGCCTTTGCAGGCCATCATCATGGAAATGCTGCGCAACACCGAGTTTTTGAAGCAAATGGCCGGACAGATCGGCATCTCGTCGCTGGACCTGCCCACCACCACCAGCAAGATGGCAACGGCCATGGTTACCATCGGTCCCATTGTTCTGGTCTACCCCTTCGTACAGAAGTATTTTACCAGCGGCATTATGGTCGGCTCTGTCAAGGGCTGATGCAGCCCCCAAAATCTGTATCGAAAGCCCGCACTGCCGGGCAGCTGATAGAAAATGTTTTATAATAAAAAGGAGGAACCCCATGAAAAGCACACTGAAACGCGCAGCCTCTCTGGCCTTGACCGGCGCTATGGCTGTCAGTCTGGCCGCCTGCGGCGGTTCGGCCTCGTCCACCGACTCCACTTCCACCGCCGCCTCTACCGGCGGCAGCACCTCTACCCCTGCGGAAACCACACTGAAAATCTATATGTTCGGCCAAGCCGAAGGCTTCGATGCCATCCAGCAGAAGTTTGAGGAAGAAACCAAGGACACCTTGAACATCAAACTTGACATTGTCTGGTCCGATGTCAAGACTCACCGCGAGAAAATTCCCCTGATGATGGCGAACCAGGAGGAAGCCGACCTCGTGTTCGATGCCTACTGGATGAATCTGTCCACCATGCACAACCAGGGTGCTTATGCCAGCCTGAACGAGTATTTTAATAATCCGGACTATCCCGGCTTGCAAGCCGCGTTCAGCTCCGATTATCTTGAGCAGGTCACAGATGCCGATGGCAATATCTTCGCTATCCCCTTCACCCAAGCAGCTGAGGATATTCCCATCATCGCGTACCGTAAGGATCTGGCCGACAAGTATGGCATCACGATCGACTCCGACGAAAAGCTGGAGGAATACTTCCAGGCCGTGCAGGCTGACATCGACTCCGGCAGCCTGACGATGGTCGCACCCTTCGGTATCGGCGGCACCCGCGGCTTCTACTGGCTGGACCACGATCTGTACGAAAAGCGCGAGTCCAACGTGTTCAGCATTGACTCTTCTGCTTTCGGCATCGGCATGGAGATGGAGGCCGCTGTCTCCGACGATGGCAAGACCGTGCTGGGCGTTGCGACGCTGGGGGACCCCGACGAAGCCTACGCTGCATTCCCTGCTCCGTACAACAAGAACACCCGCACCGACCGCGTTGTGAACAAGCTGACCAAGTGGGCGCAGTACACCGAGGCCGACGCCCAGACCGAGGATGACCCCAAGACGAACCTCTTCTACTCCGGCAAGGTCGCCGCAATCGAGGGCAACATTGCCTCCTACACGGACTACGCTTCCGCTGTGAACGCCCTGGGCGGTGAGCTGGGTGTCTACGTCTACAACGAGAATATGCGCAACGGAAAGTCCTTTGTAGCCGGTCCCCTGACCGCTTGGAACTTCCTGTGCGTACCGCAGCAGAGCACCAAAAAAGATCAGGCTATGCAGTTCCTGAACTGGCTGTTCGAAAACCGCGACAATCACGACCTGTTTGAGCTGGGCATCGAGGGCACCGACTGGGAGGCCGTCGGTGACGACGAATACCGCAAGCTTGACGGCAGCACCTACAACTTCCCCGGCTATGAGATGACTTGGAACCCCAACTTCATCCGCACCAACGCTGACCTTCCCGATGACGCCAAGGCCATCGCCAAGTATGGCAACGATCCCGATACTTACATCACCAGCGCCATCGCAGGCTTCACCTTCGATAACACCGCCACCCCCGAACTGCAGACCGCTTACGCTGCAGTTTCCGCTATCCAGACTGAGTACCAGCCCCAGATCATGCTGGGCCTTACTAAGGACCCCGCCGCCGCACAGGCTCTGGTGGATGAGTACTACCAGAAAGCCGAGGCCGCCGGTCTTGAGACCATCCGCCAGGCTGTCAAGGATCAGCTGCAAACCTTCCTGGACAACCGCAACGCTTAATCATTTGAGTTTCTTCTTCTAAGTTCTTCTTATGCCCTTCTGCCCCGTGCAGGAGGGCTTTTTTCAAACAGTTCAAACAAGGAGGTTTCTACGCCTTTTGTTCCTTTTCTGAACCCGCGGGATTTCGGTGCCTGTGCCGATGGTCACGCTATGGGCAGGGAAACCCGTAATGCGGCATGCTGGCCCCACGCCAAGGCCAATGTGGAAACGCGCGGCGAGAGCGTGTTTGCAGCGCGCAATGCCATTGACGGAGTGGTCTATCCATGGTGCCACGGGCATTATCCGTTCCAAAGCTGGGGGATCAACCGTGACCCCAATGCCTGCTGGACGCTGGATTTTGGCCGCCCTGTCAAGGCAGGAATGCTGGCACTGACGACCCGCGCGGACTTTCCCCATGATGCGTGGTGGACAAGCGTACGCTTGACTCTCTCCGATGGCGAGAGCATGACGCTTCAGCTGGGAAAAGCCCCCGATGGTCATAGGCAATGTCTGAACCTGCACGGTGTTACCATCACTGGGCTAGCGCTGGACAATCTGGAAAAGGCCGATGACCCAAGCCCCTTCCCCGCGCTGACGCAGGTGGAGGTCTGGGGAACAAATTTATAAGAAATTCTGCACCGCCCAAAAGTATCAAAATAAATCATCCAATAGATATTGATTATAACACCGTTGGTTTCAGTAAAAAGAAATCAACGGTGTTTTTTTTACTTCAAAATTCACAGAAAGTTCAAATAATTTGTGAAGGCTTTCTTCGCGATTGGCAGATAAGATTTTTCTAAAGAGAAAATCCGTGAAGGAAGGTGATGGATGGTGTCAAGCGCCGATTTGCGGCGAAACGAGATATTAGAGCTTTTAGCTATACATAAAAAGTGCACTGTCAATGATCTCGTTGTGCGATTCGGTGTGAGTCGCCGTACAATTTCCTCTGATATCGTGTATCTTTCGCAGCATTATAATGTGGTATCAAAGCCTGGTCCCCATGGGGAAATCGAAAGCATCCAGCGTATCCTGCAAAATGAAAAATACTGCGGTGATGTGCTGCTGCAAAAAACCTTTACCGAGGATGTGCTGACCGGGGTACATAAGAAAAACACCGGGCAGCTCCCGCAATATTACATTGAAAATTACCATGAGGGCATTGTCAGTAAACAGATGTTCCGAGAGGTGCAAGCTGAGATCGCCCGCCGAAACAGCAAGTCGGCAGCCAACCAACGCAAGCGCCGCCGGGGTCGCTATAACAGCAAATATGCCTTGTCCGAGCGACTGTTCTGCGGTGACTGCGGCAGCCCTTACAAGCGAGTGACTTGGAATATTCACGGCAGAAAGCAAATCGTCTGGCGGTGCGTGAACCGCATCGAGTACGGAACAAAATTCTGCGGCAATTCGCCGTCCATCCCGGAAGAAGAATTGCACCGCGCCATTTTGAAAGCGATACAGGGTTTGGCGGCAATTGAAACACGGTTCATCGGCGGCTATAAAAAGACAATGCAGCTGACATAAAAATAAAGAGGTCATACCCAATCGGAGATAAGGCATCTTCGATTGGGTATGACCTTTTTCACTTTTATCGGAAAGAGGTAGTTATGAAGCTGGGAGAGAAAATCAAGCTGGTGCGTAAGCACAGAGGACTAACGCAGCGGGAACTGGGAGAACGACTGCACTTGGATGGAAAAGCAGCAAATCGCATTGCCCAATATGAGTCGGGATTCCGAACGACCAAAGAGAGCAGAACCAAAGAAATAGCCAAAGCGTTGAATGTCCGCGAAGAAAATTTCTTTACAAGGGCAGAAACGCCAGAGGATATTATCCGAACATTGATCTGGTATGACTGGGAACATGACTGTGGTGGGAGTGTTCCAATTGATGCGATTCTGCTCTTTGATAATTTTGAGGAAGTGACGTCAGAAATTTTCTTGTGTGGATGGTTATATTCGTGGATTGGATAAATGGCTGTCAGGTATTCATTTTGAAATAAAACGATATGTGCCATAATGGGGCGATTCAAGAATCCCGGCGGCAGTCAGCTCCCGAATCACCAGATTGGCGCGGCTGTTTTTGACGTGGAATACATCCGCAACATGACTGGTGCGGAATTCGTATTCATATCCATAGCGGCGGAACAATTCAAGTATCTTTTCCCTTGTGGATGCCTGCATCCGCAGCTTGGATAAGTCATGCTCCAGCTTTTCAATAGGGGTGGAGAATGCGGAAGTTTCCACATTGTGTGTAGAAGTTTCCACGTTTTTGATGGTAGTTTCCATGTTTTGCGCGGAGGTTTCCACGTTTTCGGAATCCATAGAAAGCTGCGCTGGCGCTGCGACGCTTCGATTGGGCAGCGTTACAAGGAAAAACGTGCTGTCAGAGTAAAATATCGGCTTTTGCGCACACTCTGCGTAGGAGGTCATAATGCGGTCAATGCCGCTGCCGCGCCGTTCCATGTAGTGCAGGCGGGAAAATACATCTGAAATGACCTGATTGCGCCGCATGGAGGGAATGTGCCGCAGATCCATGTCTTGGATGCGGCGTCCATTAGCCATGCCGCCCGGTGAGGAAATCTCCATGCGGTCATCGAACATTTCGATGTGGATTTCCGAGCCAAGCACCTGATAATCGCGATGGATTAACGCATTTACCAGTACCTCGCGGACAGCCTTGTAGGGGTAGTCGCTGCGCTCTTCGCGGGTCATGCCGCGGATGCTCCACGGATTTTTGCTGTTGTTGCGGATGAAGTCCTCCGCGTTTTGCAGCAGAGAGATTAGGCTGGCACCCTGATATTCCTTGTCGTCCAGTGCATCAGCATCGATGTTGCCTTTGTGTGTGCCTTTCCAGCGGGTACAAAATATACGCGACTGCGACAGCACGCCCTGATCACATAATAGCAGGCCGCCGTTTGTGACTTGACCGTCCTCGGTGACAAGGGTGGTAGAAAACAAATCCTTGTCGGGTTGGAAATCTTCTTTAAGAGCGTTCTTGAAGGTAGCAGCCAACAGCGTAAAGCTGACATCTCCCATGTGATAAGGCGACGGCAAGGCATCGAAGGTTTTATTTATGCCCTTCAAAATCAAGGCGCTTAACTGCTGACGAGAGGCTTCCTCCGACTGATCGCCATTGCGGATGTAGGCGACGCAGACACCCTCGAAACGGTAGTAATACGGATAGGCAGGGCCGTTTTGAATCTCTAAATCAATGCAGATTTTATCGTCCTCGGAAAAGGCATGAAGTTGATACCGTGGCGTCGGGTCAATACGCGCTTTGATAAGCTCCGTGATTTTGCTGATGACTTCCTGCGGGTTATCTAAACCGCATACTTCACGCGGATTATCGCGGACACCAAACACGATATGCCCGCCAAAGCTGTTGGCAAATGCAGAAACTGATTTCAGCCAGCTGCGAGGCTTCTTTGTTTCCAGTGCTTCCTTGTAGTCAACGGAGGAACCCTCCAAGAGTAAGTCATTCAGATTCACGGTATCACCTGCCGATATGGTTTTGTTGTGGTGTCGAAGTTTGCCTGTGATTAAATTATATCACGCACAAAGTGCCAAGGCAATCGTAAGTTGTACTCTCTAGTGTTAAGTTGTACGCATCGCCGCAAGACCACAGAGGAAAAAATCCAACTTTTTGCGGTTTTACGGATAGGATACGATAGTATCTTAG
>ENA-OYZO01000260-OYZO01000260.1-human-gut-metagenome-genome-assembly--contig:-NODE-260-length-24116-cov-5.672208_pt1 | contig 24116 bp, 23 predicted proteins | sample MGYA00243293_ERZ653481 | MGnify/ENA primary metagenome ERZ653481 (study PRJEB26926, sample SAMN06165094) | human gut metagenome | biome: ENVO:00009003; feature: ENVO:2100002; material: ENVO:00002003... | reverse complement strand
ACGAGATCCTGAGATGTCTCGTGGGCTCGGAGATGTGTATAAGAGACAGGCGCGACATCTTCGAGGCCGGCGGCCACAAGATGATCCTTGCAAACTCCTCTTATAAGAGCGGCAGTGACGAGCAAAATAACCAGCTCTCCGAAATGATCGATATTGTGAAAAAGTACGACCCGAACGGCGTCATCACCGGCGAAGGCGCGATGACGAAAGATTTGATCGAGGTTGCGGATGTCGACTTCAATAACGTCAACATCACAAGTATCATCGTCGTGTTCGTCATTATCGCCATCGTGTTCCGCTCCGCTTCTGTTCCGGTGCTGCTCGTTGCGGCGATTGAAAGCGCCATCATGATCAACCTCGGCATTCCGTACTTCACCGGCACGACGCTGCCGTTTATCACAAGCATCGTTATCGGCACCATTCAGCTCGGTGCAACGGTCGACTATGCGATCCTCATGACCACGCGTTTCCGTGAAGAGCGTAACGCGGGTCACACTGCAAAGGAAGCGGCTCAAATTGCCGTTGAACAGTGCAGTCAGAGTATTTTAACAAGCGGTCTCACCTTCTTCGCGGCAACGTTCAGCGTGTCCCTCGTCTCCCGTATGGAGCTCATCGGCGTGTTGTGCAAGCTCATCAGCCGCGGCGCACTCATCAGTATGGCAGTTATCCTGCTTGTGTTGCCGGCACTGCTCGTCATTACGGAGCCAATTCTCAGAAAGACCACATTCCATTGGCTGAAAAAGCCCGAAATCACCGAGAAAAAGGCATAATCGATTCAGAGAAAGGATCTCGATCAATATGAGTAAGTATCTTACAAAATCTGTTGCGGCTACGATTTCCGCACTTCTCCTCCTCGGCTGCGCTGCCCCGGCCTTCGCGGCGGATGCTACCGTTGAGAAAAAAGAAACCTCTTATCTCATCCTGAACGCAGACGGTTCCGTGCAGGAGCAGATCACCAGTGATTGGCTGCACAGCGATGACGGTTTTGATGCCGTTACCGACGAAAGCGACCTTTCCGATATCCAGAACCTCAAGAGCGACGTGATGCCGGAACAGTCCGGCAATACGCTCAAGTGGACGACGGACGAAACCGACATTTATTATCAGGGCAAGAACAGCGCACAGGCGCCGGTCGGCGTTTCCATCGAGTATACGCTCGACGGCAAGGCGGTTACGGCCGATGAACTCAAGGGTCAGAGCGGCCACCTTGTCGCAACCGTTAAGCTGACGAACAACACCGGCGAAGAAGCGACCGTAAACGGTAAAAAGCGCACCGTCTATACCCCGTTCTTCACCGTTGCGGCGGCTGTGCTGCCGAGCGAAAACTTCAAGAACATCACAACAGAGCACGGTCTTGTGGAGTCCGATTCCAAAACGCAGGTTGCCTGCTACCTTGCGATGCCGGGCATGAAGGAAGCCGTCAGCGACCTGCTCCCCGACAGCTTTGATAAGCTCGACGACCTGATGCTCGATACCCTTACCCTCGAAGCGGATGTTACGGACTGCACCGTCCCGACGTTTCTCTTCGCCGCGGCCCCGAGCCTTTCCGACCTCGATGAGGTTTCCGACGAACTTGGCGACACGATGGATGAACTGACAGATGCAATCGATCAGCTGAAGGATGGTTCCGGCGCACTGGATGACGCTGTGGGCACACTTGTCGAAAGCCTTGACACGTTTGCTTCGAGTTACAGCCAGTTCGACGCCGGCGTGGACAGCGCTTTGAACGGCACACAGACCCTTGCAAACGGCACGGAAAACCTGCTTGAAAATGCACAGCTCTTGGCAACGAAGACCGGCGAGCTTTCCCTCGGCGCTATTCAGCTGCAGAACAGTACCGCACAGCTTGCAGGCGTCATGAATCAGCAGCTTGTCCCGGGCCTTGTAGAGGCTTCCGAAAAGAAGACCGCGCTTGAAGACAAAATGACGGAGCTTTCCGGCAAGCTCAACAGCGTTGAAATTCCGGACATGGCGGCGCTGAAGACACAGCTTGGCGCAGGCGTTGCACAGGTCTTTGACGGCGCGGCAGCAGGCGCAGCGCAAGCGGCTTCCGAAGCCGCTGCAAGCAATGCGGCAACAGCGGCTTCCCAGAAGACAGCGGAAGCAATCAAGGGCAGCGTGCAGGCGGCTTCTTCTTCTGAAGATGTCACAAATGCAGCCGCAGCTCTCACAACACAGCTTTATCAGGGCGGTTATTCCGCAGGCTATCAGACCTCTAAGGCATACGTGGAAGCAGCTTTAAACAATGCAGAGCTTGGCCTTAATGAACAACAAAAAGCGGCTATTTTAGCTACGCTCGAACAGGCAGAGCAGGCGTCTACCTCCACCCCGAGCGCCGAAGTCATCGGCAACATGACCGCACAGGTCTCCGGCATGGTCACGAAGATCGCTTCCGGCATCGACCCCGACGCCATCGCATCGGTCGTCGGCCCGAAGGTTGCTGAACAGGTTGCCCCGGCTGTTACGGAAAAAGTAACGTCTTCCGATGACCTTGCAGCGGCAAAGCAGAGCGCTGTGCAGCAGGTTGCAGCGGCAATTCCGGACATTAACACCGATGAGCTCAAGAGTTTGATGGGTGAATTCAAAGACCTCTCCTCGCAGGCAGGCGAAATGATGGACAGTGTTGATACGCTGACCGGCGCGCTGTATAACGCAGGGAATCCGGCAGATACCGACACGGTTGTCGGTGCGGCTAACGCGATTTCCGACGGTGCTGCAAAGCTTGGCAGCGGTGCTTCTCAGCTTGCAACCGGCACCTCTGCATTCGCAACCGGCGTAGGCACGCTCGATGCAGGCACCAACCAACTGCTCGGCGGCATGGAGACGCTCTCCTCCTCCAGCAAGACCGTATCGAATGCGATCGGTCAGTTCCAGACCGGCGGCGCAGAACTTAAAGACGGTACGTCTGAACTCAGCGACGGCATGACAGAGTTCTCCGATACAATCAATGATAAGCTCGACGGCCTCAGCGAAATTACCGACCCGGATTCCACGCTGGCACGCGTGATTGACATCATGAAGGATCGTGCGGACAGCTTCAAGGGCTCCGGCCGCGCAGACGGTACGGATATGACCGTAAGCTACGTAATGCGCACCGCAACGGACTCGAGCAGCAACAGCACGAGCACCACGGAAGAAACCACGACCGAGACTGAAACCAAAGACAGCTTCTGGAACCGTGTGGCAAACCTCTTCTCTAAGTAATTTAAAATAAAGCAAAGGAAGCAGGAACACATCGAAAGGTGCGCCTGCTTCTTTTTTATTGCTTTTTTCGGTGAAACGGTGTATGATTATCGTGTTTAAATTAGCAGAAAATGGGGTTGAAAAATGAAAAAACTATGTATGCTGTTCCTCACATTTTTGAAGATCGGCGCTTTCACGTTCGGCGGCGGCTATGCGATGGTTGCCTTGCTGGAAAATGAATTTATCGCAAAGAAAAAGTGGATCGATAAAAAAGAGTTCCTCGACATGATCGCGATTGCGGAGTCTACGCCGGGCCCGATAGCTATTAACAGCGCAACGTATATCGGTTATCACATTGCCGGTGTGCCCGGCGCGGCGACGGCCACGCTTGGGGTGTGTATCCCTTCGTTTGTCATTATCTACCTCATTTCCCTATTCTTTGACCAGTTTTTGAGCTTGAAATTCGTTTCCTGCGCGTTCCGCGGAATTCAGGTGTGTGTTGTGTACCTCATCTTTTCCGCCGGTGTGCGCATGCTGAAAAGTCTTGAAAAGACGGCGTTCAATACCGTGCTTGTTACAGGCGTAGCGGTTTGCATGATAGCGTTTTCCGTTTTCGCTGTTTCGTTTTCGTCCATCTACTTTATTTTGCTTAGCGGTGTGGTTGGTCTTGCGGCCTACTTCATACAGCGCCTGCGTGGAAAAGGCGGTGACGTGAAATGATCTATTTTAAATTATTCCTGACCTTCCTTGAGATTGGCGCAGTGTCGTTCGGTGGCGGCTACGGCATGATCTCCCTCATCCGCGAAGCCGTGCTCTCGAATCACTGGCTCACGGAAAGCGAGTTCATCAACTTCATTGCGGTGTCCGAATCGACCCCCGGCCCGCTTGCCGTTAACATGGCGACGTTCGTCGGGTCTTCGCAAGGCGGCGTGTTGGGCAGTCTGCTCGCGACTTTGGGCGTGGTGCTCCCCTCGTTCGTCATTATTTTGCTCATTGCGGCAGTGTTGAGTAATCTGCTGAAATACGCCGGTGTACAGGCATTCCTCTCCGGCGTGCGTCCGTGCGTGGTGGCGCTCATTTTGGCTACGGCGCTGACGATGGGCCTTAGCACGCTATTCGGCTTTACGACCATACGAAGCGCCCCCGAGGTCGATCTGCGCGGTGTTGTGATTTTGCTGCTGCTGATTACTTTGCACTTTGGCTATAAGCACTTTAAAAAGAAAGCACCCTCGCCCATTTTGATGATCGTGCTTTCCGCCGGTCTCGGCATTTTGTTCTACGCATTTTAAATTTTGGGAAAAGAAAAGACCTCTGCTCGGGCCAAACAGTCTTGAGCGGAGGTCTTTTCTGTACAGAAAATAGCGTTTAGCCGTTATTTCGGCTGCACTTTTCGGCGTCGATCGCAAGCACGATCATCAAAACGCACAGTGCGTCTGCGGAGTCGTATATGTTCAAAAGGTATGTGTCCGTCCAGTTGAACAGCTCTTTGGAGATGCTTGCCACATCGTGACCGCTTCCGGAAACAACGGTATAATCCCACTCCAAAACGTTGCCCTCCACATGCCAGCCGTTGCATTCTACGTTGTATTTCGGCTTAAAAAGTGCAAATTCGCGGCTGATGCAACCGACATATTGGTTTTTAAAATACATCTCGAATTTCGGCATGAACGTGAAGATGCGTTCTTTTACCGTGCCGATCTCTTCGCCGTAAGCGTCAAAAATTTTCAGGCAGTGTCCCCAGGAGAACTGCCCTTTGACGACATACACCGTGTTGCCGTTCTCATCGTAAATATCGTAGCTGTCGAACCATGAAAAAAAGCGCTGTTTAAACCGTAAAATCATAAAAAATCCCCTACTTCTTGCCACTGTTTTCAATCGTATAGATCACACAGACGAACCCTGCGATGACCGCGAGCAGTATGGAGCCGCTTAACCCGTCGTTCATGGCAGCGCCGAGGAATAGCCCGACTATGGCGGCCAAGATGATTACAACGGCGGAACCGATTGTTTTCATGTTCACGACAAAATCTCCTCCACGTACTTCTTTAAGCCGATTGTACCACGCTGCGTGTCGGTTTGCAATAGACTTCTGCAAAAGTAAAAGAAAAGAATACGTTAAAAGCAGGTTAAAAACATGAAAAATATCCACATTTTTTCGAATTTTCTATTGACATTTCCTTTGCGGTTTTATATAATCCAATTGTAAATCTGTCAAGCGCCCCGCGGTCACCCATCCTTCGGCCCGGGGTGCTATTTTTCTGAAAATACAAAAGGCGCAGAGCCCGCTCGGAAATCCCGGCAGCCCTGCGCCTTTTGCAGATCGGTCTTTCCTGCTTCTTCCGCCTCGTCAAACTTCACCGCTTTCACTTTCAGCGCTTCATAGCACGGACATAAAGCAGAAAATGTTTGAAAAACATTGTTTATTGATGCATTAGCCCCGGCATTTTGACTTTATCTCTTCTGACCTTCGTGTTCCAAGAATACCGCTCTTTAAAACTCCGAAATGCGGCAGCGGCGATCTCCGAGGGAAGCTGTGTCTTGAGCGGTAGCTTAGATTGATACTGTGAGCCGAACAGGTTATTGCCCCGGACATGGACTTGGACGGTAGATTGCTACCAAACAAAATTTGTGAATGCAAACCTCAAAGCAGTTTGCTTCCTGCACGCTTTCTATCCTGCGGCCTGTGTCAGCACACATGCTGTTGTGCTTTGCGACATGAACGGCAGACAAACGCCGCTCTCACCTGCGCCGACCAGCAGCTCCGTACCGCTCGGGCTGATTAGGAGAGGATACGTCTCACACAGATACGCCGGGCCGTCCGTGACACCGTAGCTGTTACCGCCCACAAGCGACAAGCTGAGCGTCACATAGCTTGGCCCGTCCGGGATCGTTTGAATCGCCCAGAAACCGCTCCACATCTCCTCAATGTCGTCGCTGTCTTCGTATGTCCACTCCAGATCGACTGTACCCCCCGTCTCATCCTCGAGATAGAAGCGCAGCGAGAAATAGGCATAGCGGCCGGTTTCCTCTACCATGGTTTCTGTGATCCAGCCCATGCCTGTACTCTGCGATCCGGCAAGGCCAAGCGCAGTCATGCCTGTCCAGCCGTCAGAAAGCCGACCGGAAAATTCGGATGGGATGTCATACCAGGCATATTCCGTAAAATCGAACGAAAGATAATCACCGGCTTCCGATGTACACGGTGCAAGATGGCTCGTCGCATCAAGCGAGGGATACCATTCGCAGGTGTTCCCGTTGTTGTCGGTGATAAAGACCTGGGTGTCGGCCTCATGCGCAATGCCGTCGAGATTCGCAAAGAGCAGCACCGGTTCGCCGCTCTCTGACCGGTAGAGAACCTCTGTGACCTCATCGGTCTGTGTTTTTTCGTTCCACTGCACACGGTTGATCGCAACCGTCGCGTTCTCGTCGACCGGCACAATGCAGTACAGATGCCCTGCGCCGCCGATGATGTGCTCATCGTTGATCTCTGCGATAAAGGGGTATTCGAGGAGCATTGCCTCATTGGTTTCCTGCAGCCACGCAGGGAAACCCGCCTCAAAACCCTCGTCAAACAGACCGCCGACATAGCCGAGATACGCCGCACCAAACATTGTCGTCGGAAAATCAATCCTATCGCGCAACCATCCAAGCGATGTCTCTGCCTGCTGTGAAAACGCGTATTGCACCGGCGGCGTGTCCACGGTCTTATCCTGTGATACAAAATCGTTCCCGTCGCTCTGTAATACAGCTTCCTCCTGTTGGCTTTCCGGAGTTTTTTTGTGGGCAGTATTTATTTTGGGTTCGTCAGGCTCCGTTTGCGTCTTCTGCGTACAGGCGCAAAGCGACAATAACAGAACCAGTGCCAACAATAGCGCGAACATGCGTCTGGGTGTTGTTTTCATAGCCACTCCTTTCAGAATTTTCCGCTTCGGCCGGAACCGCCTCCACCGGATTCGCTGTGGCTGCTCCCGCCGCCGGAAGAGCTGCGCTCAATCTTCCGGCTGGAGGTCGTTTTATGGGTAAAATGATCTGTTTGCTCTGTAAGCTGAAGTTCCGCGGAAACATAGGCGTTAGCGGTTGCTTTTTTTGATACATTTTCCATTTTCTGCCATATCACAGAGACGATCACGATTGCTGCCAGTAGGGAAAGACCGATCACGATAAGGATCGGAATAAACAAACTCGCTCGAACCGGCTTTCCTGAGGCTGCTTTTTCCAGATAGACGCTGCATTCTTTGATGTAATCCTCAAAGCCGCCGTACCAGTCGTTCTCACCGAAGTTATCGAGGAATACCTTTTCCAGTTTCTGCTGACCATAGCTGTTGAACGCATACTCACAGCGTGAGCCGTAGCAGAACATCGCCCAGTCGCGATCATCCATGCTGAGCAGGAGCATGATCCCGTCGCGGTCCGGTCCTTCGCCCATCGTGTATTCGTGATAGATGGTATAGGTTGCCTTATAGACACCTTCAGAATGGAAGTCACGATAATCCTCCACGGTTACAATATATACACCGATGCCGTATTTTTGGGAGACGGTTTCCGCCATCTTTTCCAGCATCATATTTTCGTTTTCGCTGAGAAGTCCGGCCTCATCCGTCACATAATAAAGCTGTGCACCTGTCTGCTCGGTTGCGGATACATTCACGCAGAATACAAGCGCGATTATAAACGTCAGCAGGAGACAGCGTATTCTCTCTTTCATTTTTCCGCCCTCCCTAGTGTGCCAAAAGCAGCAGCGCAGTCACGCCGATGGCGCTGAGTGACGCCGCGATTGCTGCAAACAAACCGACAACCCGCTTCGTGCTGACAGGAAGGTTGCCTACCAACTTACCTGTCTGACCATTCATGGCAAAAAGGAAATCTTTTCCTTCCCACTTTGTATTCAAGATCCAGACGGGAAGCAACGCGTAATGCACTTTGCCGCGCTTCAAACAGATGTCTCGGCTCGTTTCATTGCAGGTGGTGTAATTCGAAACCGTGCTTTCCAGCGCAGACACCAGCGAACCCGCGCAGCGCTTGTCTGCCCGCTCCCGGCTGTTTTCAACGCTCACATCATATTTGTCTGCCAAAAATCCGGGCAGATACGCTGTGGAAAACGGCTTTAAGTCTGTATAGTCATACGGTTCGATGGAATCCATGTAGTCGTCCGGCATTTTGCTTGACGCGTCCACCGGGATTTTCTCAAAGCCAATAGAACCGGCGCGGCGCACATCGTAGTGGCTTGTCTCCGTGATTTCATAATCTCCCGAGGTGTACTTATGTACAGTGGTAGCATGGAACTGCACGCTTCCGCTGGCCGCACCGTCATACATCCAGAAGGGTACATACACGCCTTTGACCTCCTCAAGATGATTGGACTTGGAGAATGTTGACGGCAACAGCGGCTTTTTGCGATAGTGTTTCTTCAGCGCCTTGATGGCATCCTCCTTGCTCAGCTTAAAGGGAAGCACAAAATCAGGTTTCAAAACGCCGGCGAACTGACCCGGAAGCACCGACGGATTTCCGCAGTATGGGCAGGACGTAGCCGCAGTTGTCGCGTCGCAGAGCAGCTCCGCACCGCACGACGGGCAGCTGTAAGCCTTCATGTCAGCCGCGTCCGCGCCCCAATCCTCGTTCAGGCCGGAAGTGTCCCAGTCAGAGCCGCCTGCGGCGGTCTTTTGTTTTTCCGCTTCGGCAGTTTTTTGAGCCGCTTCTGTTTCTTCCTGCTTCTGCGCCGCTTCCGCTGCTTTTGTTTCTTTTTCCGCGTAGAGCGCTTCAATTTCTGCGACATCGAAGCTTGAGCCGCAGTAATCGCACTCCAGCCTGCCGGATTCTCCTACAAAATGGAGCGGTCCCGTGCAGGCGGGACATTGATAATTTGTGATTTGTGTTGCCATCTAAGTTCCTCACTTCCCAGTTGGCGTTACAGCCCGCAAGCGCAGTCCGTAGTGCCGAACACAGTTATAACCGCATTTTCCGGATGTGTCCCGCAAACTCACTGTTTGTGATAAATTGCATCCGTGTCCTTTATGACGTTTTCTTCCGAATCGTACAAGATGTGCATGTCAGCCGCTGTACGGTCACTGTTGACAAGTATAACGGTAATCAGCTTTTCGGCCTTTTCTGCAATTTCGTCGTAAACGCAGTCTGCATCGCAACCAAGGTCAAAGCTCTTTGTCCGGAACGCGGACTCGACAAAAATGCTCCAGCTGTACCATTCTTGTGTCTCGTTGTTCCACCACATAGTACAACAGTTCATACCGCTTTTGTCCTCATTTACGACAAACTCATATTTTTGCAGGCCGTCCTCCGTAACCCACGTGCCTTCCAGCAACGCAAAGACCTCCTGTGCTTCCTTTTTGCTTTCGGCTTTTCTGTCGGCTTCCGCTTGCAGCTCGGCCGCACTGTAATACGCTTCGCGGTCTCCCGTTTCGCTCCAGCCTTCATCGTACCAAAACACGTCTGCCAGCCATGCAAACTGCGGGGAGTCCAGATAACGCAGACGATAAATGATATCGTGCGCCCTGTCCTCGATTGTCAGCCCGCTGATCTTTTCGGCAAAATCCGCCTGAACGGTCAGAACACCGTTTCGGAACGTATGGTCAAACTGATCGCCCAAATCTTCAAAATTCGCGTCGTAGCAGCGGATGGGATTGTCTTTGAACTGTACGCCACGATAATAGAGCCTCATTGTCCCTTGGCTGTAAATGGTTTTTGTAATGTGGAAATCGTCAAAAAGGACCGATGTTTCCGGGTACTGATAGGTGCATCCGTCGACCTGACCGCAGGAGGTCAGACCGAGCAGGCTCATACCCAGACCTGCTGCGATGAGGAGCGCTTTGAACTTCACCGCATCACCCCCGTTTTTCGCGAATAACCGGATTCTCCCGCTCCAAATTGGAGCGGGAGCCGTTTTTTATTGGAACGTCATATTGTTGAGAATGATATCCGGCATTGTGCCCGGGACGCACTCCAATTTCGTCAGTCCGATGGACAGTGCGCGGCCGTCGTCGATCTGCGCGACATACTGGATCCAATTGTAGCCGATGTGCTTGTAGGTGCGGCCTTTGAAGGTGATGCCGCCGATCACGCGATCGTCGATGTCCTGATAGTTTTCAAAGTCGTCCTTGTAGTAGTCGAAGTCCTCCACATTGGTTCTTACCTCGAATCTGATGGCGCCTGCGCCGAAGGCTGTGGGATCGTCGTTTTCCACCAGGCAGCGCCCACTATCATCGAACGACCAGCCGGATACCGGGATCTTCGTCATGATCTTGACCTTAACATCGTCTTTTGCAAACTGGGCGATTTCCGCGGAGAAGTCCTTCATCTCGGCGTTTGCAGACGCTGCCTTGTTCGCCTCGGCGGCTTCCGCTTTGACGATGTCAAGATATTTCGCAATGGCCTCGTTGCCGGAGAAGCCGCTGGTGTTGTACGCACTCACCGTATAAATGCCCGGAGTCTTTTCACGGAAGTTAACGTAGATGAAATGCGAGCTGTCTTCACTCGAAATCCACTTGTAGTAGCGGTAGTTCGACTGCATGTGGTCGCTGTACTCTTCCTTAACAAACTCGCCTTCTACGCCGAAGTAGGCAACGATATCCTCGTAAGTAGCGTCAAAAATATTATTATTGACCTCGTTCATCCAAACGTAGCCCTTTTGCACCTGCTCCTCAGTCACGATGCCGTTTCCGCCGGGAGCTGCCGCATTCGTCTGGTTGGTCGGAGCATTCCCCTCCGAAACACCTTCTCCGATGGCATCCGGCATAGACTTGCCTGCGTCAATCAGAGGCAGATACCAGTCGGTATACCGGTAGGGATACGCATCTTCCTCCATGTCTTTCCAATAAAGACCCCACGGGCGCAGATAAATGTCATAGTGGAATTCGTCATCGCCATCTTCATAGTCGCCGCTGATACAGATCATATCATCGTAGTCCAAAAGACCGGGGTCAACGATCCAGTCGGCATGCTCCAGTGTTACGTTTGTAAACCAGCCACCCTCGGACATCACCGTACCGTGCTCGCCGGTTCCGGCTTCGCTCAGACTGACCTGCGCGGAAGCCATAGGGTCGGATCTCGTGTAGTCCTCATCCCAAAGCTCGATTGTGCCTGTGTAGTCTGTGTCTAAATCAATGACGCCGCAGACATCCCACCAGTCGCCTTCCATGCTTTCATAATCGCCGTAGCAACCGCTCATCTTCCACCAGCCGTACCATTCGCCGTTCCACCAATCGAGCAATGTGTCTCCGGTCGTATTGGTGGTCTCCGGTTCCGTATGGGAGACTGTTTCCCGGCTGAGCGTAGCCGGGTCAACGGTGATTGTACCTTTTTTGCTGCCGAGAAATTCCTCAAAGGTCGCTTTGACTTCACTGGTCGTGTCTTTTAGCACGAAAGCTGTCCGCACTTCCAGCGTTGCACCCGGCGCAACATCCGTAAACTGATCGCTCACTACGGTTTCAAGGTTCTCATAGTCCGTGATAATAGATGCAGGTTCCAGCTCTACACCGTTTTGCATAACCGTCTCATCGACACTCCAAAGATATGAGGCGTTTTCCTTGCTATTGTTTGTGAAGTCTAGTGTCAGAACGATTGCGTCGTTTCCGTCCGAATCTTCCATGATGCATGCGCCCTTGTAGAGCAGCTCATAGTCACCGAGCTTGATTAAATTGGAGTCTTTCCCTTCCTTATCCTTTCCGCAGGCGGTGAGGCCGCTGAGCAGCATCAGTGCCGTAAGAATCAGGCATAGAAGCTTGGTCTTCGTCTGTTTCATAATTTCCTCCCAATATCCTTCAGGGTTGCACAAATCTGCCAATTAGCAGAAAACAACGTATAATCCCGGCAAAAAGCAGCCGTGCCTACCTGAGACATTTTTTCTTATTTCTTTTCGCGCCGGATAAGGTTTCCGTCCTTGTCGGTAAACTTACCGCAGAGAATCTTGATAAAGTCGACAAGGTATCCGATGCCGAACAGACCGGCCGTCAGCGTGTAGAGAATGCCTGTGCCAATCTTACCGACATAGTAGCGGTGGACGCCAAGACCGCCAAGGAAGAAGCAAAGCAAGAATGTGGTCATCCAGTCCTTCGTTTCGACCGGAACCTCCGGCGCAACATAGTCCTCTACTGCCTCACCGTTCAAAATCTTCTTCACGGTTTCCGTTACGGTGTCAATATAGGCGCCACGCTCCGTTGCAAGACCGACCGTCGCACCCTTGAGGCCCTTGCGCAGTGCGCTGTTCTTATCAACGCGCATACCGCCAACCGACATCTTGGCCTCCGTAATGACCGGCTGAATCCGAATGTGTGTGCCATCCTTGAGGTAAAGCCAGAGGCCAACGTCCACATTTGGTTCTTTCTCAAACGAGATGCGCTGTCCGGGAACGCCGCCTTTGATCTGGAATGGCATCTGGAACGCTGCTCTGCGCGCATTGAGTTTCTGCATGATTTCTTCCAGTGTGGTAGAATAGGGAAGATCAAATTCACGGGGACTGGTAGCGAATGCAGAGTCTTTCATGCTGCCTGTAAGGTTATTCATCGTTTTTTCTCCTTTCTAAAAGGTCAGAGGGCGGATAGTGTTAATGGTAAGCTGCACGGCTATTTTTTCGTAAAGGTGCCGCTGATGCCGTAGCCGGAATTCTCATTCATGGTAAGGCTGTTTCCATCTACGGAGAATGTATAAGTAGATGGATCACTCCATGCCTCCAGTGTCACCGTAAGCTGATCACCTTCAATGGTGTACGTACCGTCCTGTTTCATATAAGCATTTTCCATGGTGCATTTGCCGCTTCCGTTGAATGTCCATGTGATCGTACCGTCTGCGCCAAGTTCGGCGGACCATGTTCCGGCTAACGCATCCTTGCTACCACAGGCAGAAAGTGTTAGAAGCGTAACCACAATCAGAAGCAATGCTACAAACTTTTTCATTATTTTGTCCTTCTTTCTTTCATTATCATTTGATGGATATTTATCCTCTTACCGCGCCACCGCAATATTCACAACAGCCGTTCACGTCCGGTGTGGTCGTTGCGCCGCAGTAGGGACAGGTGACTGCCGTTTTGGGTGCGGCCTCCTGTTCAATCTGCTGGCGCACATCCTTGCGGACCTGCGTCAGAACCTGCCGGATTTCCTCGCCGAGCTTTTTGCAATTGCGGTACTCAACGTTAGTCTCCGGATTGCATCGGGTCGTCATTCCCGGTCGCATTGCGGGGGGCGGTGTAATATCTACGGAACCGGAATTGATCTTGAAGCGTATTTCGTCAAAGTAATCGTTGTTGACGAATATGGTGATGTAGAAATCATAGGAGTATTCATACCGCGGGGGATTGTAGCTAATCTCCCTCCCGTCCTTATCCTCACGCTTAAGCTCCGTGCGGCTCTCGTCAATGTCGAGATTACAGCCGGTCACGTCTGCAAAATCCAAAACATCCGGGTTGGCTTCCACGAGATTTCTGGCACGTGTCACCATGAATTTTCCCGCGTCCTCGTCAAGAAGCACCTTGGTGTCCGCGCCGAGCGTTCTGGTTGTGTGGAATGCCGCGACCTTTTTCTGGTTTTCTTCCCTGTAATCAAGCTGTGCCTTGATTTCCTCAACAGTGCTGTTGCGTCGATCAGAGAACCAAGGGGAAAGCTTTTGGGCGCAGTTTTTGCAGAGATTGCCGTTTTCAAGCTTGCGGTTGCCAAGTAACCCTATTTTTTCTCCGCAAATATCGCAATATTTTTTATCAAACAGTCCCATATATGTATCAAACTCCTTTGTGTATGCTACTTGAATTATACGGTTACTGCGTGTCTGCCTTGGAATTGAGTACCGCACCGTAGATATACAAGGCCGGAATAGCTATTCCTGTCAGGATGCTTACGACATTAAACTCGCCGCCGTTGACCAGACTCATCACAATGCTCAATACGCTGAATACGGCCACAATCGCGCCCCACACGATGAGCTTTCCTGCTTTTTCACTGCGCTTACTGTGCTTAATGCCTTTGATTCCGGCAATCATCTGGCAAATTCCTCCGACCAGCGTCAGGATCAACGCCGCCCAATATGGAAATGTCAGACCGGATTCCGCACCGAGTCCTGCCGCCAATACACCCAGTCCACCGACAAGAACACCCGCAATGATGGAAAATACTGCGGCAATGATCATCAGAATTCCGGTAACCTTCAAAAATTTATGTCCTTTCATGGTAAATCCTCCTGTTACAATAAATCGTATGGTTTGTTTTTATTCTTTCGCAGGGCGTTTGGCCCCGCATTCTGCGCAAAATGTACGACTGCCGTTTGGCATACCTCGCATTACTCCGTTTCAAGGTTTGACGTGGCATAAGCTTCTTCGGCAATACTCAGCACCAAGGTCTCCAGCGCTTCTGCATGGCTGCCGCTGAGCTTTTGAATCTCGTTCCCGTCATCGGTGCGCCAAATGACCCGGATTTCGCTGTCGGTTTCGTCCTGGACATTTGGAGACGGCTTTCGGTACGCGGGCAGATCCGACTCTGCCAGCATATTCTGAAGTTCAAACCATTGCACCCACGTAAGCTGCCAAGGGATTGGGTTGGAAAACGCATCCGTTTCGCTTTCTCTCATCTCGTCGCCGGATCGGTCCGGAAACCGGCCGATCAGCAGAGGCATATCCTTCTCCCGGTAGAATTTCAGTGAAAAGCAGCTGTAAAAATTCCTGTGGTTCTGTCGCCACTCAAATTCCACCAGATCTTTTCCTGCTCTGTATGTATCCGGGTTTTCCATCCTACCTCCATCTTGAATCCGGCTATCGACAAAATACCGATACAGTGATACGCCCGCCAGTGCGATAAACACAACCGCCGACGCGATGGTCAGAGCGATTATGGATGCTTTTTTCACTTCAAATCCCCGTCGTCAAACGGATCGCCGCATTCCGGGCAGAACTTGGGCGGGTGTGTCGGGTCAGCCGGCTCCCAGCCGCATTTGTCGCATTTGTACTGCGGAACACCGGCCGGTTTTGGTTTGCCGCATTCAGCGCAAAACTTTCCTTTGTTCACCGCACCGCAGCTACACGTCCAGCCGTTTGCCTGCGATTCCGGCTTTTTGGTGCCGCATTCCGGGCAGAATTTTCCGCTTGCCGTCGCGCCGCACTGCGGACAATTCCAGCTTTCGGCGGCAGGCTTTGGTTCCGGCTTTTTACTGCCACAGTTCGGGCAGAATTTTCCGGTAATACCGCTCTGTCCACACGAACAGTTCCATCCTTCAGCAGCTGCCGGAGCCGGAGCAGGCTGCGCTGCTTGCTGCTGTGCGCCCATCTGATAGAGATTCTGCGCGTTCATGCCGCCCGCCTGACCTGCCATGTTCATGCCCATAAACGCCATTGCAGGGCCTGCATTCTGATTCGACGCCGCAGATTGCATCGCGGAAGCCTGTGCACCGACAAGATAGGCTGCCGCTCTCGTCGGATCCATAAACGCCGCATTACGCTGCAGCTCCTTAATCATCTGTTCATCCTCTTCGCTTGCCTTGACCGACGAAACGCCAAAGGAAACGATCTCAAGTCCACGCAGGCAGCGCCATTTTCCGGATAAAACTTCATTCAATGCCTCGGCCAGTTCCATTGTATGACCGGGTAGCGCAGAATAGCGGATTCCCATGTCGGAAATCTTCGCAAACGCGGGCTGAAGCGCCGTCAAAAGCTCGGTTTTCAGCTGACCGTCCAGACGGTCGCGGGTATAGTCTTCACTGACGTTGCCGCATACGTTCGTGTAGAACAGAATCGGGTCACTGATTCTGTAACTGTATTCGCCGAAGCAACGAATGGCGATGTCAATGTCAATGCCCGCGCGCTGGTCGACAACGCGGAACGGCACCGGAGAGGGCGTGCCGTACTTATTGCCAATGAGCTCTTTCGTGTTAAAATAGTAGACACGCTGATCTTTGGGCGGCTCGCCGCCGAAAGTAAAGCGTTTGCCGATATTCTTGAACGTGTCTAAGATGCTGGTTCCCAACTCACCGGAGAAGATCGTCGGCTCCGTCGAGCTGTCATAGACAAACTCACCCGGCACGGCGCAAAGCTCCGCAACCTTGCCCTGATCAACAATGATCATACACTGTCCGTCCGCCACCGCAACGACGGAACCGTTCGAGATGATGTTTTCGCTTCCCTTTGTGTTGCTGCTGCGTCCGGAAACGCGCCGCTGTCCCTTGACCGCCATAACGTTTTCCGGAATTGATTCACAGTAAAAATACTCTTTCCATTGGTCGGCCATTACGCCGCCGGCCGCACCCAATGCTGCTTTAATGAGTCCCATTTTCTGTACTCCCTTTCTTTACTTACTATGCCCACGGATCTTCCGCCGCGGGAATACGGATGCCGCTGAGAATACTGGAATATTCCCAGAGAAACCATTCGCCGGTCGAAGCCTTCTGCCGCAATTTCATGGGACGCGGTGAATCCGCGCCGGACGTTTTAAGAAACACGCGCATATAGCCCGGCTCTATATCCTGAGGTCTGGGGTCTGCCAGCACGTTCAGCGTGCATGGCACGCACGGCTGATACCCATTTTCCGGCGTTGCGCCTTCAAAATATGCAAGCGGCAGATAGACCTTGCCGCGCAGTCGGTCGCGCAGAAACTGACAGTCATACGGTGTCATGGGCTTAGGACCGCGCAGAAGGTTCATCGCGGCAACACCTGCATCTTTGTCCCTGTCAAACAGCGCCAATGCACACAGAAACAGTGCGCAGATATGTTCCGGCTGCCGCCCTTTAGCGGCAAGAATTTCAAATTCCTGCAAATTTTCCGGAATTTTCTGAATTACAACCTGCAACATAACCACTCCTTTCTAAATGTATATCAATCACACCTGTGAAATAGATCTGTGATCCCAGCGTGTAATAGAATTATCAATCTGCCAATCTTTCATGAACGGTCGCTCATTGGCGGGACGCGCTGTACGATGAGCTAACCTCTTCACTATCCGGAAAGAATGTCCGTTAAACCTGCCTTTTTTTCTTTCTCCAAACGAGTAGAAAAACGACGACAGCAACAATCAAAAGCGTTGGCACAAGTGTGCATACAAGGATTGTTCCCACGGAGAAGCTGCGTTCTGCCGCCTGCACATTGTTCTTTTCGTTCTTTTGAGGAACATCTTTACCGACAGTGTTCTCACCAAATCCGTTCTTTTCGCCCCTATCGCCATTCTTTCCGTCGCTATCCGCTGTCCCCGAAATCGATGCGCCGGGTGAAGCCGTAGGCGAAATACCCGGCGAGGCCGAGGCAGCTGCATTAGGCGACGCCGTGGGCGAGGCTGTGGCGGATGTGCGTGGTGAAGCCGTGGGTGCCGGAGTCGGTGTTGCGCGCGGAGCCGCAGTCGTTCCCGGCTTGAGCTTGGGAATTGGATTTGTGCGTATCGTGCCGCACACATTGCACATCCATTGCATAACGCCCTCTTGGCTTGTTGTCGGTTGTGCGACCACTTTCCCGGCGTCCCAATTGTGATCCGTTTTGGCGGCTTCTCGGCGCTCCGTCACACCGCAGTACGTACATTCGCGCGTTTGAATGCCCTTTTCCATACAGGTGGGCTGCGTCGTAGTAAACCATGCGCCGAATTTGTGGTCCGTCTTGGCAATCGATTTTGTCTCCGTCACACTGCATTGCGTACACTCCCGCTTTTGGATGCCGTTCGCCATGCAGGTGGGCTGCGTCGTAGTAAACCATGCGCCGAATTTGTGATCCGTCTTGGCAATCGATTTTGTCTCCGTCGCACCGCAGCGCGTGCACTCACGCTTTTGGATGCCGTTTGCCATGCAGGTGGGCTGCGTCGTGGTAAACCATGCGCCGAATTTGTGACCCAGCGCAGACATTGTGACGGTGTCTCCTTCCGTACCGCAGTCATCACAGATAAAACGGGTGTATCCTGAAGTAGTACAGGTCGCGAATACGCGGTTATCAATAACCCAAAAATGATCCGTTGGCGGTGCGGGCATTTCATACCACTTGTTGCATGTACTGCAATACGCTCGCTTCGTGCCGGATTGTGTACAGGTAGGTTCTTTACCCTGAACAACTTCCCACGGTCCAAAGCTGTGGGGCATGGCAGGGTCAGTTTGATAAGTGCATCTCATCCCACAGACGGTACATTCCAGTACATAGTATCCTCCCCTCAGGCAGGTTGGCTTTTCCTCATCGGTCTGTATAATGTTTTCATGATGTTCCGGATTACTGTCTTCCGGCGAGCACGCAAGCGCGGTAATCGCGGACAGCGCCGCCATAAGCGCAAATACCAGAAATATCAGAATCAATCGTAGTAGTTTTTTCATTTCTCACCCCTCCTTTCAAAGCGTGTCAATTACGCCCGCGAGGTAAGTCGGCGATACCGATGCATAAATAAAGTTATCAACCAGCTGATCCTTTACCGCCTGCCGCACTTCGGAGGCAAGCAGTTTATCCGCGTCCTCATCCACCAAAAGCAGAACCTTACACGTCCAACCGAGTTGCTTTACGGCACTGCAGATCTTGAGTCTCTCACTCAGCTTCCAGATTCCCTGTCGGATGACCTCCATCACCAACACATTGGCACGGCAGGTCCGGCACAACGCCAGCGTTTCTTCCGGCTTTGAAGAACGGTAGATAAGAAAATCCGGGTCGCATCCCGAAAGTGATTGCATGACCGCCTCCGACAGAAGTCCGCCCTTCATATCCAATACAATTCTTCGCATCTGTGCTTTTCCACCGCCTTTCTCTTCCTTTGAATCCTTCATCTATATTTTAGCCGTTATCTTCCATTTCCGCCCCCTCCAATTGGATAGAATTTGTAATTATTTTCCGTTGCAAAGCCAAATTTTGTCACAGTTCTCTGTATAAAGAGAACAAAACGTGTTGCCTTTTGTCTATCCGCATGATATACTATCCATATAAATATACTGATTTTTTGGGGGCATGCGGCATGAGCAAAACGACGAAAAGAAGCCTTTTGTACGCCTTGGGCTTGCTGGTGCTCATTGCGTTTGCCATGTGGCTCCGATATGCAAGCCGGTATTATTTTCATTCTCCGGCTGTCAGCTACCTGCGAAGCGCAATCTATTTGTTTTTGTTCGGCGTGTGGTGCTACTCTCTTTGGGCGCGCATCGTACAGGTGCAGGTGCGGCACTACATGCTGGCGATTTCGGCGCTGATGGTGCTGTGGATTCTGCTGCGCTCAATCAAGTTTTCCATTGATAACACGGATGCAGAACGCCTGCTGTGGTATTCCTATTATTTCCCGATGCTGTTTATCCCCATGCTGTCGGTTTTCGTTTCCCAGTCGCTGGGCAAAGGAGAGGATTTTCGTCTGCCGCGATGGACAAAACTTCTGTATCTTCCGACATTGCTGCTGCTTTTGCTCGTTCTGACCAATGATCTGCACCAGCAGGTATTTTCTTTCCCGTCCGGCATTTTATCGGACCGGGAGTATCGGTATGAGGTCGGTTTTTTCTTCGTGCTGGGCTGGGAAGTTCTGTGCGCAGGGTTTGCGTTTCTTTCGATGGTGAAAAACTGTCGTATCCCGCATAGCAGGAAAATTCGCTGGTTGCCGTTGGTTCCGTTTGCGCTTTCGCTGGTATATGTTTATGCGTATGCCAAAAATGTCTATTGGGTCTGGGTGCTCGCGGGCGATATGACCGTGTCACAGTGCCTGATTTTTGCAAGCATCCTTGAATGCTGCATTCAAAGCGGACTGATTCATTCCAACCTCGGATACGATGAGCTCTTTGAAGCGACGAGCCTGCCTGTTCAGATTACCGATCAAGCGTTCTGCTCCAAATATGTATCTGCCGCCATGCAGGGGACTTTACCGCAAAGTAAGCTAAGGCATATACAGCAGGATATCGTCTATCTGGATGACGATACACTTTTGAAACGGCACAAGTTGCGCCGCGGCTGGGTATTCTGGAAGGAGGACATCTCAGCGCTGAGTCAGGTTCAAAAGAAACTGGAATTGACACGAGATGAGTTGCATGACACCGGCGACGTTTTGGCGGCGGAGAATGCACAGCATGCAAGATGGTTGAAGCTGACGGAGCAAAACCGCTTGTATGATATGATGGAGGCACAGATTGATCGGCAGATCGCGATGCTGTGGGATCTGCTGGCTGAATTGCAGAAAACGGAGGACCAAAACCGGGCCAGGCGGTTGCTCGGGCAGGTCATCATTATCGGAACCTACATCAAACGCAGAAGCAACCTGATTTTTGTCGGCGCACAGCGCGGTGCGATCAGCGTGCAGGAGCTTCGGTTATGCCTCAATGAATCTTCCGAGAATATCTGTGTCTATGGCGCCGACTGTAAGGCAATTGTCAAGGGGGATGACCAGCTTACCCTCGAACAGGCGACGCAGATCTACGACCTGTTCGAGGCCGTCGTGGAAACGGAACTGGATTCCCTTCGTGCAATGCTGATCTCCATAGATGTCGGTGCGCAGGTAGAAGTATCTTTTTGTGTTTCAGCGGCAGAGCCGCTCTGCGGGCTGCGCGCGCATTTTCAAGGTTTGGAATGGGAGCAGGATGAGGACGGGCTGCAATATGTGACGCGGAAGCTGGAAAGATCGAGGAGGTAAAGGCGCATGGATAGGATCAAGGAAAGTTTTGACAGTCTCCCCATCGCGGCCTGCTTTTTCGATAAAAACGGCGTGGTGCGGCTCATCAACCGCCGGATGCTTGCCATTACGAACTGGCTGCAAAAAGGCGGTATACAGTCGCTGGCAGAGATGCAAAGCGCCCTGCAGGCGCCGCCGGCAAGTGTGTGCTGTCTGGATCCGCACCTTCGGATTTACCGCTTTCCGGACGGAACAGCGCTGCGCTTTGCGCAGGAGCAGATCACAACAAAAGCAGGTGCCCGATATACACAAATCACTGCCGCAGACGTTACGGAGCTGATTCAGAAGCAGAACCAGCTAAAAGCGGAAAATGCGAAACTGGAGAAAACAAACAAGCGGCTCAGGCGGCTGCTTGCGCAGATGCCGGAGATCATCCGGGAGGAAGAAACGCTGGCCATGAAGTTGCGTGTGCACGATGACATTGGACACAGCATCCTCGCGACGCGGCGCGTGCTGCTCCAAAACACAGACCAGAAGGAAATTCGTGCAACCGCAGCGTTGTGGGAGCAGTCCATTTCAGTGCTTTACCGCTCCAGTCAGATGAGAGCGCAATCCGAACCGTTGGAAGCCGCAAAAGAACGAGCGGAAAAGCTTGGCGTCAGAGTTCTGCTGGCAGGAGATGAGCCGCGAACGCAGCGTATGCGCGCACTGATTGCACTGGCAATCAGCGAATGTGCATCGAACTGTGTCCGCCACGCCGACGGAACAGAGCTGTATGTGTGCTTTTGGCAAAAGCCGGACTGTATAGCGGTCTCCCTAACCAACAACGGTGCGGCACCAAAGGGAAAAATCACAGAAGGCGGAGGTCTTTCTATGCTGCGTCAACGCATAGAAGAATCCGGCGGCAAAATGGAGATTCAGAGTGTCCCTCGCTTTAAGCTGATGCTCAGTTTGCAGGAAAAGGAGGAAGCAGCATATGAAGGTGATGATCGTTGAAGACCAGACCATGATTCGCAGTCTGTTGGAAAGCTATTTTCGCGCCGAGGACGGATACCGGATCACGGCGTCCATTCCAGGCGCGAAACAAGCAGTCGAGATGTGCAGGACAAATTCTGTCGATCTGATTTTGATGGATGTGCAAACAGAGAACCGTGAGAACGGGTTGATTGCTGTTCGCCAGATTAAAGCCATACAGCCGAAAAGTAAAATTATTGTTGTGACTTCGCTGATCGACGGCGCCGTTCTGGATGAGGCAAAGAAGGCCGGGGCCGACAGCCTGTGGTACAAGGACTCGACGCAGAAGCGCTTGATGGATGTCGTCCGGCAAACACTGGAGGGTGAACATATTTTTCCGGACGCACCCCCGACAGTTGAGATCGGCATGGCAAAAAGCACGGAATTTACAAAGACGGAACTGAAGGTTCTGCGGCATCTGCTGCGGGGACTGTCCTACACGCGCATTGCGGCAGAGATGGGCTGCGAGATGTCAACGGTCAAATTTCATGTGTCAAATATGCTGCAAAAAACCGGGCTGGAAAACAAGCTTCAGCTTGCGCTGGCCGTCAGCGACGTCAAGTTGATTGCCGATCTGGCGGAAGAATGATGAGAATTGATTTTCAGCTTGTGCAGCCACGCAAAAAACACGAACCCCGCCGCAGAATTGCTCTGCAGCGGGGTTCGCTTATATGCTGAAACAGCCGAAAAGCCTTATTTTAAGCGGTTTTCAGGCATAGAAAAAGTCCACCGTAATTCTATCAAAATTACGGTGGACTTTTGGCGGAGAAGATGGGATTTGAACCCATGCGCCGGTTACCCGACCTACTCCCTTAGCAGGGGAGCCCCTTCACCACTTGGGTACTTCTCCATGGTGAATATAAAAGAAAAATGTGGCGGAGAGGAAGAGATTCGAACTCTTGGTCCCTTACGAGATCACTAGTTTTCAAGACTAGCTCCTTAAACCACTCGGACACCTCTCCATTTCAGAACAAGTGGTATTATAACACACAGAGCATGCTTTGTCAAGCACATTTTTTGTGCATTTTACAGAGCCGACTTGACTGTTATTAATTATACAAAAACCGAGTGGATTTGTCAAGCCCATAATGGGATTTTGACCGTTTTTTTCCAAAACAATAAAACAGCCAAAGAAAAGCGCTTGCAATGCGAAAAAAAATGCCGTATACTGTTTATGAAAAACAAAAGGAGTCGTTGTGAAAATGAGCAAAGTTGAATTTGATTGCGGTAAATGGCTGCAGGAAGCCGAAGAATTTGCACTGCCGAATTGGAGCGCCCTACCCTCTATTCCCCTTTATATGGATCAGGTGATGATGTTTACAGGTGAAGCACTGTCTCTTTTCGAACGCGATGAAAAGCAGAGTTTATTGACGAACAGTATGATCAATAATTACGTGAAAAGCGGCGTTGTGGATCATCCCGTGCACAAAAAGTACAGCAAGGAGCATCTTTCTAAGCTGATGATGGTGGGCTTGCTGAAGCAGGTGCTTTCCATTCAGGATATTGCCGTGCTGTTTTCCGGAGATGAAGACGCGGAGCAGCTTTATAAAGACTTTGCGGCGGCGCAGAGCGGCGCTTTGCACGATACGGCAGCGGGCGTGCACCCGGAAAGTGACGCAGCGGCCTTGCGTGCAGCGGCGTTGAAGCTTGCAGCGGAAGCTACGGCGCGACAAGCGGTTGCCCAGCGCATTTTAATGGCGCTGTCCGACGAAAAAAAAGCCAAGAAATAATCAAATTTGTAACGAACAAAAGCCTGCATGGCACATAGAATGTTCTATTCGAAAAAAGGATGGGATATGATGTGCGATTTGCAGGCTTTTCCTATGCGCTCCGGCGACCGATTGCTATAAAGTGCAGCTGTTGCTCTAAAAATACGGAATGTCCTCCTCTTCCACGCGCTGTACTTCGGCAGTGACGTGAAAGGTAATTTCGGCTTTTGAGAGCTTTTCTGCGCGGCTTTCCCCCATTTCACGCCACACATTTGGCGCGGTGCGGAAAATGACTTCGCTGAGACCTGCGGCATCGGCTCCGTTTGCGTTTTTGAGATAAGCGGCGATGTGTTCCTCAGTGTAGTTGGCAAGGGCAGTCTCAAAGCGCGGAAATGCTTCGTTCCCTACGTGCTTTGCGGTATTTGTGACGGCAGAAACTTCGGCGATAACATGAATTCTGGCGGTAAACTTGGGCTGTTCTGCTGTGCCTGTGAAGATAATGTTGCTGTTTGTGCTGCGGACTTTAAGCGATACCGTGCCGAAAGCTTCGTCTTTTACGGTGAATTCGCCGCCAGAAAGTGTACCCTGCAAGGCACTAAGCCCCTGTGCTTCCGCCGGCGTGAGCACGGTGCACAGGCGGTAGCTTTGCAGAACGGCTGTGCCGACGGGCGTGGGCAAATCATCGGCGCGCAGAAC
>ENA-OYZO01000254-OYZO01000254.1-human-gut-metagenome-genome-assembly--contig:-NODE-254-length-24462-cov-5.394395_pt1 | contig 24462 bp, 17 predicted proteins | sample MGYA00243293_ERZ653481 | MGnify/ENA primary metagenome ERZ653481 (study PRJEB26926, sample SAMN06165094) | human gut metagenome | biome: ENVO:00009003; feature: ENVO:2100002; material: ENVO:00002003... | reverse complement strand
CACCCAGCACCATGAACACCATGATGATGGTCAGCGGCAGGTTCTTGAACAGTTCGACGTAGGCACCGGAAACGGTACGGAGCGAGGCGATCGGAGAAATGCGCATCATCACGAGGATGACGCCCAGAATCGTGGAGAACAACGCCGACCACAGGGTCAGCTCGATGTTCACCAGAAACGCGCCGGGAATGTTGTATTGGCTGAACAACGCGAGGAATCCGTCCATCACTTATTCCCCTTTCCATTCGGCACCGGCGGATTGTACTTGGCGTTCGGCGTGTAGGCCACTCCCCTGGTGTTGTCGGAAATGGCCCTTTGCCAAGAACCGTCCTGAATCATATCGGTGATGGCGTTGTTGATTTTGTTCTTCAGCTCGGTGTTGCCCTTCTTGACACCGATGCCGTAATACTCCTGGGTGAACGGCTTGCCCACCACGCGCAGGCGTCCACGTGAGGCGGATGCGAGGCCGGCGAGAATGATGTCGTCGGTGGTGGCGGCGTCCACAATGCCGGAAAGCAATGCGGTGGCGCATTCCGCCATGCCGGGCTGTTCCATCAGCTGGGTCTGCTTGGCGAACTTCTCCTTGACGTTGACGGCGGATGTGGTGCCGGTCATGGAGCACAGCCGCTTGCCGTTCAGATCCTTAGGTCCGTCAATGCCGGTTTCGTCCTTGCGTACCAGCAGATCCTGTCCGGCCACGAAATACGGGCCGGCGAAATCGACGACCTTCTTGCGTTCGTCGGTGATGGAATAGGATGCGACGATGTAATCGACATCGCCGTTCTGCAGCATAGCCTCACGCTGCTTGGACGGCGATTCCTTCCATACGATCTCGTCTTCGGAATAGCCGAGTTTCTTGGCCACGTACTTGGCCACGTCCACGTCGAAGCCGACGTAGGTGCCGTTCTTCTTGAAGCCCAGGCCAGGCTGGTCGAATTTGATGCCGATGCGGATCTTGCCGGTTTCGTCCGCGCCGCATGCGGATACCGCGAACACGCACGCGCACGCGCAGAATGCCGCGACGGCTCTGCGCAACATGCGTTTCGCCGTGATCGAAAGTGGTTTCATATCAGGTTCCTTCTTCTGTCGTTATGTTCCGTCACTTCAGTGGGTGAGGATCTTCGACAGGAAGTCCTTGGCGCGATCGGTCTTCGGATGTTCGAAGAAGTCGTCCGGCGTGCTCTGTTCGAGAATCTGTCCGTCGGCCATGAACACGACCTTGTCGGCCACCTTGCGCGCGAAACCCATCTCGTGGGTCACGCACAGCATGGTCATGCCTTCGTGGGCGAGTTCGACCATGACGTCAAGCACTTCGTTGACCATTTCCGGGTCGAGCGCGGACGTTGGCTCGTCGAACAGCATGACCTTCGGCTGCATGGCGAGGGCGCGGGCGATGGCGACACGCTGCTGCTGGCCGCCGGACAGCTGCGACGGCATTTTGGAGGCCTGCGAGGCCACGCCGACGCGGCCCAGCAGATCCATGGCCAGGTCCTCGGCTTCCTTCTTGTCCATGTGGCGCACCTTGATCGGCGCCAATGTCACGTTTTCCAAAATGGTTTTGTTGGCGAACAGGTTGAACGATTGGAACACCATGCCCACTTCCGCACGCAGTTTGGCGAGTTCCTTGCCTTCCTGCGGCAGCGGTTTGCCGTCGATGCGGATATCGCCGGAATCGATGGTTTCCAGACGGTTGATGGTGCGGCACATCGTGGATTTGCCGGAGCCGGACGGTCCGACGATGACGAGCACCTCGCCTTTGCGTACGGTGAGGTTGATGTCCTTGAGCACATGCAGATCGCCATAATGCTTCTCGACATGGGTCAGTTCGACGAGCGGCCTGTTATCCGCTCCCGCGTCCGGCATGATGGGACGCTTCGCTTCGGTTTCTTTCATTTCAGACATAAAGGGCAGTATAAGAAAGCAATGCGAAATTCATGTTTCCTATACTGCCCGTTCACATCATTTCGTCCGGAATATGAGACATTTCATACCGTTTGACGAACATATTCATCAAACGGATCGCCGCCGGAGCAATGTCACAGCACCTTGGAGAGGAAGGTCTTCAATCGTTCGCTCTTCGGATGGTTGAAGATCTCGTCAGGGGTTCCCTCTTCCTCGATCACGCCGGCATCGGTGAAGATGACCCTCGTGGCCACTTCGCGTGCGAAGCCCATCTCATGGGTCACCAGCACCATGGTCATGCCTTTGGCGGCAAGGTCGCGAATCACTTCGAGCACATCGCCCACCATTTCCGGGTCGAGCGCGGATGTCGCCTCGTCGAACAGCATCACCTTCGGATTCATCGCCAGCGAGCGCGCGATCGCCACACGCTGCTTCTGCCCGCCGGACAGCGATTTCGGCATGGCGTCGGCTTTTTCGGCCAATCCTACGGTTTTCAGCAGTTCCATGGCGTGCGCGCGGGCCTGCTCATCCGTTTCATGATGCACCAGTTTCGGTGCGAGGGTGATGTTGTCGATCACGCTCATGTTGTTGAACAGGTTGAAATGCTGGAACACCATGCCCACCTGCTCGCGCACCTGGTCGATGTTCACATGGCTGTCCGTCAAATCGTGTCCGTTGACCACGATCTTGCCGCCGGTGGCCTGTTCGAGTCCGTTCAGGCAACGCAATATGGTGGATTTGCCGGCGCCGGACGGTCCGATGATGCAGATCACCTCGCCTTTGCGCACGGTCATGTCGACGCCTTTGATGACCTCGGTCTGCCCGTAGCTTTTGTGCAGATCCTTGACGTCGATGATCACGTCGTTCTCGTTCATCGGTTCACCTTCCTGTCCACGATGTTGGCCAGCCACGTCAGGATGGTGATGGCCACGAAGTACATGACGCCGACGATCAGCAGCGTTTCGGTTACGCGGAAGTTCGCCGCGTACAGCTGCTGCGCCTGGTACAGCAGCTCACCGAAGCCGATGGCGAGCAGTAGCGAGGAGTCCTTGATCATGATGACCAGCTGGTTGATGATCGAAGGCATGGCGATTTTGCTGGCCTGCGGCAGAATCACTCGGCGCATGGCCTGCCTGTGGTTAAGTCCCAGCGAGCGTGCGCCCTCCATCTGTCCGGAATCGACCGATTGGACTGCGCCACGCACGATTTCCGCCAGGTACGCGCCGGAGTTGAGCGACAAGGTCAATGCGCCGGCGACCCAGATGTTCACGCTATGTCCGATGAGCTGGGGCACGCCGAAGTAGAAGAAGAACGCCCACACCAGGATCGGGGTGCCGCGGAACACCGCGATGTACACATTGGCCAATCCTGCGGCGATTTTGCTTTCCGAAACCTTCATCAGGCCGAACGCGACGCCGAGCACCAATGCGATCGCGAAGGAAAGCAACGTGATCAGCAGCGTGTTCCTCAAGCCCGTCAGCAATGCCGGCATCGACTGTTTGACCAGTCCGAGGAAACCGACCTTCTGTTGTTCGGCGCTGTCGTCGCCATTGTCGGTGATCATGCCGGAAATCGATTTGGCCTGCTCTTTCGCGCCTTGCTTGCCAAGATATTGTGCGACGATTCGCTCGTATTCTCCCGAAGCAATCATCTTGTTCAATCCATCGTTGATGGCGGCCAGCAAATCTGCGTTCATGCCTTTGTTCACGGCCATGCCGTATTCGCCGTGCGGCACCTTCGGAGTCACGATTTTCAGACCGTTGTTCTGCGATACGCCATATGCCAGTACCGGATAATCGTCGAACACCGCGACGGCATTGCCGGATTTGACCATCTCGTACATGGTTGAGGATTGGTCGACGGAAGTCACCTTGTAACCGTACTTGTCGGCATGCTGTTTGGCGTACGATTCGCCCTCCGAGCCGGTTTTCGCCACAACCGTCCGGCCTTTGAGGTCCTTATAGCCGGTGACGTCGTCGTTGTTGGCCGCGACGGCCATCTGGATGCCGGATTGGAAATACGGATTCGAGAAATCATAGGAGGCTTTACGCTCGTCAGTGATGGACATGCCGGCTATGACGACGTCCACCTGGTTGGAGCTTAGGGCCTGCAACGCGGCGTTGAATCCCAGCGACTGTATCTCGACCTTAAAGCCCTCTTCCTTGGCGATGCCTCGGATTAGCTCCATGTCGATGCCGGTCATCTTGCCGTTCTCACGGTATTCGAACGGTGCGAACGTGGTGTCGGTGCCGATTTTATATGTCTTGCCCTTGACCGAGGCCGGATTGCCAGTTTCGGAGGCGAGCGCATGCGGAACGGTCGTCATGAATGCCGCAAAGACCACGGCGAGCACGGCGAACAGCGCGCATATGCGCATGCCGACCGCGTTCAGTCGCTTCTTGTCCTGTGTTTTCGATTTCATACCGCGCTTCAACCCTTTCTGGTTGCCGGATAATCAAACACGCTCCACTATAATGACAGCGACGGAAAATAGACAACGCGAATAATAAAAAATGTCCGAGCATCATTGATGTTCGGACATTTTTCATTCATCTATGGGCGAAACCGTATCAGTCCTCGTCCTCATCCGGATCGTAATCGACACCGGTCTCGGCGCGCTGCTCAGCGGAGATCGGAGCCGGGGCGCCGGTCAGCGGATCGCGGCCGCCGCCAGCCTTCGGGAAGGCGATGACGTCGCGGATGGAGTCGGCGCCAGCCAGAATTGCGGCGGTACGATCCCAGCCGAGAGCGATGCCGGCGTGAGGCGGAGCGCCGTACTTGAATGCCTCAAGCAGGAAGCCGAACTTGTCTGCGGCCTCTTCCGGCGTGATGCCAAGCACGTCAAGCACACGGTCCTGAATGTCGTCGCGGTGGATACGCACGGAGCCGCCGCCCATTTCGTTGCCGTTGCACACGATGTCGTAGGAATCGGACATGGCGTGTTCCGGATCCTTGTCGAACTTGTCGATCCAATCCTTGGACGGCATGGTGAACGGGTGATGCATGGAGGTCCACTTGGAGTGGCCGACTGCCACATCGTCGTCGTCCGGGTCATCGGTCGGCTTGAACAGCGGGAAGTCCACAACCCAAGTGAAGGCGAAATCGTCGGGCTTGAGCAGGCCCGCGCGGCGGGCAAGCTCGACACGCACGGCGCCCAGCAGTTCCTGGGAGGAGGTGCGGCGACCGGCTGCGAAGAACACGGCGTCGCCGTCTTCGGCGCCGACGGCTTCCTTCAGACCGTTGCGTTCCTCTTCGGACAGGTTCTTGGCGACGGGGCCCTTGAGTTCGCCGTTCTCGGCGAACACCACATAGGCGAGGCCCTTGGCGCCACGCTGCTTGGCCCAATCCTGCCATGCGTCGAACTGACGGCGAGGCGTGGCCGCGCCACCCTTGAAGAGCACCGCGCCGACGTATGGGGCCTGGAACACGCGGAACGGCGTGTTCTTGAAGTAATCGGTCAGTTCGATCAGCGGATTGCCGAAACGCAGATCCGGCTTGTCGGAACCGTACTTGTCCATGGCGTCCTGCCAGGTGATGCGCTGGATCGGCAGCTTGATGTCGTAGCCGGCGGACTTCCAGATGGCGGCGATGACCTTTTCGGCCATGGCCATCACGTCCTCCTGGTCCACGAAGGCCATCTCCATGTCGAGCTGGGTGAATTCCGGCTGGCGGTCGGCGCGGAAGTCCTCGTCACGATAGCAGCGGGCCAGCTGGTAGTAACGCTCGACGCCGGAGACCATGAGCAGCTGCTTGAGCAGCTGCGGGGACTGCGGCAGAGCGTACCAGGAACCCGGCACCAGACGGGCCGGCACGACGAAGTCACGGGCGCCTTCCGGCGTGGACTTGATCATGGTCGGGGTTTCGATCTCCTCGAAGCCCATTTCCTCCAGCGCATGGCGGGCGGCCTTCGACATCTGGGCTCGCAGCTTCAGATTGCGCTGCATGGACGGACGACGCAGGTCGAGGTAACGGTACTTCAAACGCACGTCCTCGCCCGGCAGCTTGTTCTCGGACTCGTTCTCAAGAGCGGTGGAGACCTGGAACGGCAGAGCATCGGACTTGGCCAGCACTTCGATGCTTTCGGCCACGACTTCAATCTTGCCGGTGGCCAGATGCTCGTTCTCGTTGCCGTCCGGACGCAGACGAACCTCGCCGACGACCTGGATCACGAATTCGGAGCGCAGCGGACGGGCCATCTCCTCGTCATAGATGACGACCTGCACCAGACCGGTGTTGTCACGAAGATCGATGAAGGCCACGCCACCGTGGTCGCGGCGACGATCGACCCAACCGGCGAGCGTCACCTTCTGACCGACGAGCTGTTCGGTCACTTCGGTTGCATGATGTGTTCTGTAAGCCGTCTGGCTCATGCTTCCCCTATTCCTTATCCTCTTGTATGTTGCGAAGTCTTGCGATTTCAGGCTTCAACGGTAACGGTTTGCTGGGCATACACAGTATCCGGCTCCCACGACTGTGCGTCAGCCGGCCGCTGGTCTCCTGTGATGATGTTCTTGACTTCGTCCTGGGCGCCCTCTTCGGAAGCGTCAGCCGGGAACCAGACGTACGGGATGCCGAGCTTGTCTGCATATTTAATCTGCTTGCCGAGCTTGGCCGCGGTCGGCGCCACGTCCGCCGCGATGCCACGGGAGCGCAGCTGGTTGGCGATCAGGTTGGACGCGGAGCGGTCGGCTTCATTCCATACCGCCACGAGCACGGATGCCGGAGACACACGGTTGGCGTGCGCGCCCGCGGTGTGCAGCATGTAGGAGACCAGGCGGGACAGGCCGATGGACAGGCCCACGCCCGGGTACTTCTTGTTGCCCTGCGATGCGAGGTTGTCGTAACGGCCGCCGGAGCAGATGGAGCCCAAAGCGGCGGCGCCGTCGAAGAACGTCTCGTACACGGAACCGGTGTAGTAATCAAGACCACGGGCGATTTTCAGATCGGCGATCACGGAGCCCGGACGGATGCGCGCGGCCTCGTCGACGATCATCGCCAGCGTGTCGAGTCCCTGGCGTGCCAACACGTAGGCGTCGGAATCAGACGCGATGTCATGCTTTGCGCACAATGTGTCGAACTTGTCGGACAGTTCCTTGCCGTCGGCGGCGGTCAGCTCGGCCAGTTCGAGGCAGGCACGGGCCTGGGCTTCGTCGGCGCCGCAGCCTTCGACGAGCAGCTTGGCCACCTCATCGGCGCCGATCTTGTCGAGCTTGTCGATCTCACGCAGCACGCCTTCGATATCCGTAAGGCCCAAACCACGGTAGAAGCCTTCGGAGAGTTTGCGGTTGTTCGCATGCACGGTGGCCTTCGGCAGACCGAACTCGCGCAGACGTTCCAATGCGGACACCATGACCAACGGCAATTCGACCTCGTAATGGTCGGGCAGATCGCCATTGCCGATCACGTCGATGTCGGCCTGCACGAACTCGCGGAAACGTCCTTCCTGCGGGCGTTCGCCACGCCAGACCTTCTGAATCTGCCAACGTTTGAACGGGAACGCCAGATCGCCGGAATGTTCGACGACATAACGGCTCAGCGGAACGGTCAGATCGAAGTGCAGACCAAGACGATCCTCAATCGGAGTGTCGGACTCGTGTCCGACTTCCTGAAGACGGCTCAGCAGGTAAATCTCCTTGCTGGTCTCGCCTTTCTTGAGCAGGCTGGAACCCTGCTCAACAGCACGGGTTTCAATGCCTATGAAGCCATTGAGCTCGAATACATTACGGAGCGTGTCGATGACACGCTGCTCCACAACACGTTCAGAGGGGAGCCACTCTGGAAATCCTGAAATAGATGCACCTTTAGCCACGGTTCTCTATAATAAATGAGGTTACGGAAAATGCCGCGCGTTTTTCAAGGTGTGGAAGCGCACGTCACGGACCGTCACCTCTGCACTACATGAAGCTTACGTAAGGAGCTGGCCATGGCCGACGAGAATGTCACCGCGTCCGAGAACACCACTGAAACCAACGAGCAGGCAGCGACGCCCGCAACCCAGACCAGCAAACCGGCCGTCCCGAGCCCAGCGGCCATGAAGCCGCATGCGCCGAGCCCCGCGGCCTTCGCCAAGAAGGCTCCGCAGCGTCCTGCAACCTCCACCGGATTCTCCGAAGCCGATATCAAGGCCACCGAAGCGTTCGGCCGTGTCGCCGATGACGGCACCGTGTTCGTGAAGGAAGGCGAGGGAGAACGCGAGGTCGGACAGTTCCCGGACGCTTCCAAGGAAGAGGCCCTGGCACTGTATGCCCGTCGCTATCTCGATCTGAAGGCAAAGCTCGACCTGTTCGCCAACAGGCTCAAGTCCAGCAATGTGAAGAACCGTGAGATCGACGAGTCCATCAAGACGCTTTCCGCCGAAATCGAGCAGCCGGCCGTCGTCGGAGATATTGAGGCGCTCAAGTCCCAGTTCGAAGCACTGAAGGAGGCCGGAGCGGCCAAGAAGGCCGAGCTGAGCGAGGCTCACAAGGCCGCCGTCGCCAAGGCGCTGGCCGAACGTACCGCGATTGTGGAGAAGGCCGAGGCTCTGGCCAATTCCCTGGGCGACAACACCAACTGGCGTTCCACCGCGGACAAGTTCCGTTCGCTGTTCCAGCAGTGGCAGGATCACCAGCACAATAGCGTCCGTCTCGACAAGGCCGACGCCGACGCCCTGTGGTCCCGTTTCTCCTCCGCCCGCACTACGTTCAACAGCGCCCGCCGCAAGTGGGCCCAGGGCCGCGATGAGGAGCGCAGCAACGCCAAGGCCGCGAAGGAGGCCATCATCGCCGAAGCCGAGGAGATCAAGGATTCCACCGCTTGGGTGGAAACCTCCCGCAAGTTCAACGAGCTGATGGATCGTTGGAAGAAGGCCGGTCGTGCGGGCCGTCGTGATGATGACGCGCTGTGGGCACGTTTCCGTGCTGCGGCGGACACGTTCTTCAACGCCCGTCAGGCCGATCGCGAGCAGATTAGCTCGTCCGAAAAGGAAAATCTCGCCAAGAAGGAAGAACTGCTGACCAAGGCTGAGGCTTTGGTGCCGGTCAAGGATGAGAAGGCCGCCAAGCAGGCTCGCCAGGCATTGGCCGCCATTCAGGAGGAATGGGATCAGATCGGCTACGTTCCGCGCGATGACATGCACCGCATCGAAAGCCGTCTTGATGCTGTCGACAAGCAGATCAAGGCTGTTGAGGATGCCGCCTGGAAGCAGTCCGATCCGGAAGCCGACGCCCGTAAGTCCTCCTTCGAGGAGCAGCTCAACGCACAGCTCGCCGAACTTGACGCCCAGATCGCCGCTGAGTCCGATCCGAAGAAGAAGGCCAAGCTTGAGGCGGAGAAGGCCACCAAGGAACAGTGGCTGAACGCCATCAAGTAATGACGCTCCCATAGAACGATACGGTTGTGGTTCCGCTTGGAAGCGGGCGGAACCACAACCGTCCAGCTGAACGAATAGCTGGACGAATAGGCATATGTAAAAAAGACCGGTGGATTTCATGACATTCCATCATGAAACCCACCGGTCTTTTTGCATACGCGTTGCCGGGGTTCTTACCCCGGCAACGTTGGAAATCAGTTCTGCGACTGCGCGGAATCAGCCGGTTCCGTCGATGCCGTCGGTTCAGTGGCGGCATCGGTTTCAGCGGCCGTTTCGGTCGCCTCCGCCGGATTATCCTTCTGGTTCGGCTCTTCGAAGGCCTCGCCGGTGAACGTGAACTCACCCAGAATGCCTTCGCCTTCGGCGTCCACCTTCACGCGCTGGCCATCTTCGAGGTCGCCCATCAGGATCTTCTCCGAAATGGCGTCCTCGATGTCGCGCTGAATCACGCGACGCAGCGGACGGGCGCCCAGCAGCGGGTCGAAGCCCTTCTGTGCGAGCAGATCCTTGGCCGCGTCGGTCAGTTCGAGCGACATGTGACGGTCGAACAGACGGTCGTTGAGCTGCTTGACATCCAAGTCGACGATCTGACGCACCTGCGGTTCGGTGAGCTGCTTGAACACGATGATGTCATCCAGACGGTTCAGGAACTCCGGACGGAACTGCTGCTTGAGTTCGGCGGAGACCTGTTCCTTCATGCGCTGGTAGCTCGATTCGGTGTTCGTGCCCAGGTTGAAACCGGTGTTGGCGGCCTTGGCGATGTCACGAGTGCCGAGGTTGGTGGTCAGGATGATGATGGTGTTCTTGAAGTCCACCTTGCGTCCCTGGCCATCGGTCAGATGGCCATCGTCCAGCACCTGCAACAGCGTGTTGAAAATGTCCGGATGGGCTTTTTCGATTTCGTCGAACAACACCACGGAGAACGGCTTGCGACGCACCTTTTCGGTAAGTTCGCCGCCTTCTTCGTAGCCGACGTATCCCGGAGGCGCACCGAACAGGCGCGACGCGGCGTACTTTTCGGAGAATTCCGACATGTCCACGCGGATCAGCGCATCCTCATCGTCGAACAGGAATTCGGCGAGAGCCTTGGCCAGCTCGGTCTTACCAACGCCGGTCGGGCCAGCGAAGATGAACGAACCAGCCGGACGCTTCGGATCCTTCAATCCGACGCGTGCGCGACGGATGGAACGGCTCAATGCGGACACAGCCTCATCCTGACCGATGATGCGCTTGTGCAGTTCACTCTCCATGCCCATGAGCTTCTTGGACTCGGCCTGGGTGAGCTTGAACACCGGAATGCCGGTGGTCTGGGAAATCACCTCAGCGATGACGTCCTCATCCACCACCATCTTCACATCGGACTCGCCCTCACGCCAAGCGGATTCCTTCTCCTTGCGCTCGGACTCGATCTTCTCCTGCTTGTCACGCAGCTCGGCGGCCTTCTCAAAGTCCTGGTCCTTGATAGCCTGGTCCTTCTCCTCGGCCAGCTTGGCAGCCTTGGCGTCCAATTCCTTGAGCTCCGGCGGAGCGGTGAGCCTGCGGATACGCAGTCGGGCGCCGGCCTCATCGATCAGATCGATGGCCTTGTCGGGCAGGTGGCGGTCCTGAATGTAGCGGCTGGAAAGTTCCGCCGCGGCCTGCAGCGCGCCATCGGTGATCGTCACATGATGGTGGTTCTCGTAACGCTCACGCAAGCCCTTCAGAATCTCAATGGTCTCGGCGATGGTCGGCTCGTGCACCTGGATCGGCTGGAAACGACGTTCCAGCGCGGCATCCTTCTCGATGTACTTGCGGTACTCGTCGGTGGTGGTCGCGCCGATGGTCTGCAGTTCGCCACGGGCCAGCATCGGCTTCAACATATCGGAAGCGCCCAAGGCGCCATCCGCGGAGCCTGCGCCCACGATGGTGTGAATCTCATCGATGAACAGCACGATGTCGCCGCGGGTCTTGATCTCCTTCAAAACCTTCTTCAGGCGTTCCTCGAAATCGCCACGGTAGCGGGAACCAGCAACCATGGAACCGAGGTCCAAGGAGTAGACCTGCTTGCCTTTCAGCGTTTCCGGCACATCACCGGCGTTGATCTTCTGCGCGAGTCCTTCGACCACCGCGGTCTTGCCTACGCCAGGCTCGCCGATCAGCACCGGGTTGTTCTTGGTGCGGCGGCTCAACACCACCATCACACGCTCGATCTCGTTGGATCGTCCGATTACCGGATCGAGCTTCCCAGCGGCAGCCTCAGCCGTAAGGTTGCGGCCGAACTGGTCGAGAATCGCGGAACCGGTCTGATTGCGACGGTCCTGCACGCCACCGGCATTGGCGAGTTCGCCCTTGCCATCGTTCTTGCCGTCGCTGGAATTGCCTCGGATCAGATCGATGGTGGCGCTACGCAGTTCGCCAAGGTTGACATCCATCTTGATCAGCACCTGTGTGCCGACGCCTTCGCCCTCATGAATCAGACCGAGCAGGATATGCTCGGTGCCGATATAGCTGTGCCCCAGCTGCAACGCCTCACGTAGCGACAGCTCCAACACCTGCCTGGCATGCGGGGTGAAGGGAATGTGGCCGTTCGGCGACGCATTTCCCTTGCCGATCATCTCTTCGACCTGCTTGCGGGTGTCGTCCAAGGTCACGCCCTTCGAGGCCAATGCCTTGGCGGCAACGCCTTCACCCTCACGAATCAGGCCCAGCAGCAGATGCTCGGTGCCGATGTAGTTGTGCTGGAGGGTCCGAGCTTCTTCCTGCGCCAACACAATCACGCGTCGCGCACGGTCGGTAAACCGTTCGAACATGCTTGTCCTTCCACTCTTGTTAGTCCTTCAACACTCTACCGATTCGCGGTGACGTTTATTCCGCCGGCGCGTAAATTGCGCTATGGACGCAAAGGAACGGATATGCTTGACTTATGGCAACGACCAAGGAGGTCACCAAATGAGCGACACCATCCTGCAATCGAATGATGTGATGGATTCCCGCCGAGGCGACATCGTCGTCGGCGTCGACGGGTCCGATGAATCCTTCGCAGCCCTGCGTTGGGCTCTTGGCGAAGCATCGCTGACCGGACAGCAGGTGAATGCGGTCTACGCATGGACCCATTCATGGGATATGGGATCCCAGCCGGAAGATGAGGAGCAATGGGCGCAGATGCGTCATGATATCGCCCGTCGGCTGCGCGAATGGGTGGCCCAGGCCTCGCAAGGCATGACGATTGACGAGAACCGCGTCAAACTCACCTCCGTCAAAGCCACCGGAACGGCAGCGCTTCTGGAAATCGGCAAGGACGCCCAACAGATTGTCGTCGGACGTCGTTCGCTTGGACGCGTGGCACGATGGTTTCTGGGATCGCTTTCCGCTTCTCTTGCAGAGGAGGCGAAGGTGCCCGTCACCGTGGTGCGTATCCTCGATGATGAAGAGGCATCTGTGCAGGACGCCATCGCCAATGCACTTACGCCGACCGAGGAAACGGTCTCCTACACGATGCCGGGTTCTCCCCTGCCTCGGAACCAGCGTCCGGTGGTTGTAGGCGTTGATGGTTCGGAGACCTCCAAACACGCTTTGCGTTTCGCCATCGATTTCGCGGCCCTGCATCACGCTCCCCTGCAGGTCATGTTCTGCTGGCAGCTGAAAGATTTGGGCGTGGTCAAAGGGTATGAGAACGCCGTCGCTCCCATCTCCGTCGGCCAGGCGCAGGCGGAACGCATGCTTGATGAATTGCTCGATTCGGTTCAGGTTTCATCAGCGAACATTCCCGACGATTTCCAAATCGAATCGCACGCTTTCCATATTCCCGCCTCGAAGGGGCTTATCGCGGCTTCCCGCTACGCACGTCATCTAGTGGTCGGTTCGCGCGGCTTGTCCGGTCTGGACGCGCATTTCCTTGGATCGGTTTCCAAGCAAATCATCAACTTCGCAGACTGCACCGTCACCGTCGTGCACTGACCGCATAAAAAGAAAACAAGATATGAGAGGGCCACGTACACATTCAGGTACGTGGCCCTCTCATATACGATGACGATTATTCGTCGGATTCGGCTTGGGCCGACGAATCAGCTTCCGTCATTTCGCTTTCCGTTGTTTCAGCCGCCGCCGATTCGGCTTCTGTTGACTCAGCTTCCGCCGATTCGTCTTCCATCGATTTGTTTTCCGTTTGCCCGGTGGTTTCAGCAGTCGGCTCAACTACCGTCTCATCCATCTGTTCAACCGGCTCGACCGACTCGGCGGAATTGACAGAATCGGCGGAATCAACCTGTTCAGCCTGTTCGACTGGCTCGTCCGATTCAGTCGGCTCAGCCGTATCAGCCGATTCGGTATCGTCCGACGTTTCCGGCTTATTCTCGTCGACCACGGTGACGGTGGTCTCTACTTCAGGCGCATCGTCGGAGGCCACATGCTCAAGCACATCCTCTTGGCTGGCGTCGTCATCGATGGTGTTGGCTTCGATGTCCGCGTCCGAACCTTCCTCATCCTCATTCGGATTATGGTCGTCATCGGACGAAAGCTGTTCGATCAGCTCCACGGAGCCCCGCTCGTCACGCGGCGCCTGGGCGATGATATCGATATGCATGTCGTCGAACGCCGGCTTCGACTGCACCCACAGATGCGACGGCTCCGGTGGATCGATTTCGGAATGCTCTCCGCAGCCATGATCGATGGACACGACCCTGCCGTCATCCGGGCTCCACTTGTTGGCGCACACGCCGAACAGCAGGTTCAACTCACCCTTCAGCGGAATGAAGAATCCGCATGTGGAGCAAGGATTGCCGTCGGCCGTCTTGGTGGATAGCGATTTTGGCCCATGTGGGCCTTCGTACCAACGTTTTGCGGTCTGCGACCGGCCAAGCGGAGTCAACACGTGCCTGCGGGACAGGTCGAATTCCTCGACCGCCTCTTCGACATCCTCTTCGGACGTCACAGGCTGTTCGGAATCCTCCGAAACGTCCGTCTTCTCAGACTCATCCGAAGCGTTTCCATCCATCGCCGGTTCCTGTACGGTTTCATCCGCGACTGACGGTTTGTCTTCCGTATCGTCCGATGTTTCGGCATCCTGCGTCTTGCGGAAGCCCTCTTCCATGCGGGGGTCATCGGGATCGGTGCCGATTGAATCGGTCACCGCCAAATCGCCCGGCTCGAGACGGTCCTTCCAAGGAATCCATTTTGGCGGACGCAGGGCCTTGTCGGTCGGGACCAGGGATGATTCGTTGACCGTCCAATGGTCCAGTTCGACATCATGGTATAACGTGACCGACCATTGCCAGCCTTCGTAGCCGCGTACTCGGGATTCGAAGCGGAAATCGGTGACGTTGTCTCCCAGGTCGATGGCTTCCACGAAGTCGCCGACCTGACCGTCCTCGTCGGACACTGTGACAGCGACCGCTTGGGCGATTGCCTTGGGATCCATTGTGGTATCGGACATGAAACTCTATTCCTGTACGTCGAAATTGTCGGCGACCGCGCGCAGAAGCGTGGCGAGCTTCTTGCTTTCAGCCGGTGAAGGATAGCGATGTCGACGAAGCTGATTGCCCGCGGAGTCAAGCAGCTTGATCAGATCCTCCACGATGGCGGCCATATCGTCCGGCTTCGGACGGGTGGCTTTAACCAGCGACGGGGCCGAGGCAACCAGCGTCACTCCCATCGCCTGCGGCCCACGACGACCATCAATGACGGAATACTCGACCTTGGCGCCCTTACGCAGCGTCTTCACGCCCTCGGGAAGGGCGGCAGCGGGCAGGAACACATCATCCGTGCTCTCACCCGTCTGAATGAAACCATAGCCTTTGTTCGCATCAAACCAACGAACACGTCCGCTCGGCATTGTCACCTCACATTTTGCTGATCAGATACCTTCACGCGAATAGGTAAAACCATTCGCCCATTTTCAAACCAAAGATACAGTTTAGCGCAAGAGGTGGGCCGCACCCATCCTTCCGCGCCGATAGCGTCTGCTTTCCCGACGGAAAAGAGCGTTATTTCTTTGATTTGCGATTCTTTTTTTTTCGATTCTCGCTCGCCGTAATCGGCTGCGGCTTGGGTTCGACCGGGGCGATCGGCAGCACCACCGTCAGGGTCAGTCCCGTTCCTTCGCTGCCGGATGCGCAGATGAATCCATGATGCGCCTTGACCACGGATTGCGCGATTGCCATGCCGAGTCCCGTACCGCCCTTCTGACGCGCACGCGACGGGTCGGCGGTGTAGAAACGTTCGAAGATCTTCGACCGTGCCTCCGGCGGCACGCCGGGACCGTGGTCGCTGAATCGCACAATCGCGTAGTTCATACCCACTTGCATGGACTGCCCCACTTCGATGGCTTCGACCAGATGGCGCAGCGACTGCTCGTTGGACGGCATACGGGATAGGGATTCGGGACTGATCGACGCGGGGAGCACACCCATGGAGATCTCCACAGGCGAGTCCGCCGGCGTATACCGGTGGATATTGCCCACGATGTTGGTGACCACTTGACGCAGTCTCGAAGCATCACCCTTCAACTCAATCTGGGGCATCTGGCCATTTTGGAAGGCGAATTGGGCGGGATGATCCATATCGGTACTTGGTTGGAGCACGACCTGTCCGCAGGAAATGCCGCGGTCGGGGTCGAGCGCATGCAGGTCATCGGCTGCGTCGCGCACCACGAAGGTCAGTTTCACCTGCTGCGTGATGTCGATGCCACGTCCTTCGTCCAAACGAGCCAAAGACAGCAGGTCCTCCACCAGAACCGTCATACGCGCGCTGGACGCCTCGATATGTTCGATGGATTCGTCAGCCCTCTCCAAAGCCCCAGGCATGTCGCGCTGCATTTTGTACAGCTCGGCGTACCCGTGAATGGCGGCGAGCGGCGTACGCAATTCGTGACTGGCGTCCGAGACGAACCGCTTCATTTTTTCGGTGGTCTCTTCCTGCGCGTGGAAGCTCTCCTCGATGCGTGTCAGCATGGTGTTCAGCGACATGGACAGAGAGCCGACCTCCGTGCTTTCCGGCAGGTCTGGCACACGTTGGCTGAGATCTCCCGCGGCGATTTTCGCGGCGGTCTTTTCAATCCGCTTCAAGGGCGCGAGCGTGCTTTGCACCAGAATGGTGCCGAGTATCGCGCCGATCAGCACCACCGCGATGCCCACCATCGCGCAGAATCGCGTCAATGTGTTGGCCGTGTCGATCTGATCGCTCAACGACAGGCCGATGAACACGACGCCACTGTCCTTGACTTGCCCGGTCCGTGTCTTCTCGTTCCAAGGCAACGCGACAACACGCCATGGCGACTGCGCGGCCTGCATGATGGAATGATCCGGGGTGCAGCTTGTGGTGATGTGCACCACCGCACGTGTCGTGAATGGCTGTCCAAGAGTGACGCCGTCGATGCTGCCGTCGGCCGGCAGACTTGGTTCCGAAACCACTCCGTCACGGAGCATGGGCACCGATCCGGCACCCGTGCTTTTGTATTCGCTGTCGCGCACCTCCACGTAATACGTGTTCATGAGGCTGCGCCCGTCATCGCCGGTGTCGCTGCTGAGCGAGTCCATGCTGTTGAAAATCAGCTGGGCTTGGTTGATCAGCTGCGTATCGGTCTTCTGCAGCAGATAATTGCCCACCAACGTACGTATGGAAAAGGAGATGCCGATGGTGCCGATGGTCAGCAGCACGATGATGCAGGTGACCAGTTTCGTGCTCAGCGGAATCGCTTGAATCCTGCGGGTGAAACGGCTCCATACCTTGTTCTGCTTCGGCAGCGACCGGGGAGGCTGCATGGGGGCCGGAATGGCCGAAGGATTGGAGGCGTGGCCCGTGGACGGCGAATTGGGATTCTTGCTCATGGCTGAATCTAGTTCTTGGGAGCGCGAATCATATAGCCAATGCCGCGCTTGGTTTCGATCAGCGGCGTTACCTTGTGCTTGTCGCCGTTCTCATCCTCGATGACGATGCCATCGACCTTCTTGCGAAGATAGGAGATGTACGATTCGACGATGGCCGCGTCCCCGCCCCAATCGTATTGCCACACGTGATCGAGAATCTGCGCCTTGGACAGCACGCGGCCTTCATTGTCCATGAGGTAGCGAAGAAGCTTGTATTCGGTGGGGCTCAGGTCGATTGGCTGTCCGGCTCGGGACACGTCGTGCGAGTCCTCGTTGATTTCGAGATCGCCCACACGGATGATCGGATCGTCCTCCACCTGCTGCTGGGTGCGACGCAGGATGGCGCGGATTCGGGCCACGACCTCTTCGAGGCTGAACGGCTTGGTCACATAGTCGTCGCCTCCCACGGTAAGCCCCATGACCTTGTCTTGGGTGTCATCGCGAGCGGTCAGGTACAGCACCGGCGTGGTGATGCCTTCCTGCCTGATGCGTCGGGTCACCGTGAACCCATCGATGTCCGGAAGCATCACATCAAGCACGATCAGATCCGGCTGCAGCCTTTCGATGACCTCGATGGCTTCGGATCCCGAAGCGGCCGTGTTCACTTCGAAACCGGCGAAATGCAGGGATGCCACCAGCAGCTCTCGGATGGACGGCTCGTCATCGACAACGACAATGGATGCTTCAATAGGCTTGCTCATGGCTTAAGCATCGCTCCCTTCACTGGATGTTTCCTGAACGGATTCTGAATCTTGCGTTGAAGCGGTATCCGGATTGACATAATCCTCGTTTTCCGATTCGGCGCCCCACTCTTTGACCGGTTGGATACGTTCGGCGACCGCACCATGACGGCCGCTATGGCGGCCCTTACGCCGATGCCCGATCACGCCCTTCTTGCGCAGGATATGGAACACCACCAGAATCACCACCAGAAGCAGCAGCGCGCCGGCGAATCCTCCCACGCCAATCCATATGGTCCGCGACGAAGTCGAGGTCTTTTTCTGCACCGAAATCTGATTCATCATGTCGGTCGCGGACTTCGCCCAGTCCGGATCGCTTTCCATCAACGGTTTTTGCGCGGCATCGGACAGCGCGTCGACGGTCGACTTCTTCTTCAGCCATTCCTCCGAGTTCGAAGACACGGCCACCACCAGATTACCGTCATTCGAGGCAACCGCCAACATCACGGTATTCGGTTTCGGGTTCAACGATTCCAGCAGCGCGCTCACCCATTTATCCGGCTTGCCCTTGGCGTTGAAACTGTCCAGATACACCAAACGGACGGTGACGCCGGTCTCCTTTTTCGTCTGGTTGATGGCGTCCGTGATCTCCGAGACATTCGAACCGAGCAGATTCTGCGTGTCGGTGATGTCGTCCGTGGCTGTAATGCCCAATCCGGCACTGTCATCCGCATGGACCGGCGGAGTTATCCACAGCATCAAACACAAACCCAGCACGCTCGCCAGCAACATGCAAATCGCGATATTCCAACCTTTTGCCGTTCTGCCGCCGTTTCGCGACACGCCGACGGAACCCAAATGCATATGTTCTCCGACCACAGCTCCGTTTTTTTCGTTGCACACGCTCACTGATGACATAGCATCCACTGTACCGTCCGGTTGCGCCAACCGCGATCGCATGGAGAAACACACCAATCATCATTGAAAGGACCGGCACATGCCACAGTATCAAGTCGACAGCGAGCAGATTCAGTCCTCGAGCGCCGCCGTCAACGCCTCCATCCAATCCATCCGACAGGCCGTGCAGGGCATGTACGGCAATCTCAACAATCTGCAGAGCGTTTGGCGCGGCGGGGCTGCGACGCAGTTCACAGCGGTCGCCGAACAGTGGCGTGCCGCGCAGCAGCAGATGGAGCAGTCGCTTGAATCAATCCAGCGCGCATTGATGCAGGCCTCCACGTTGTATTCGGAGACCGAAATGCAGGCGTCGCGTTTGTTCGCGCAGTAGAAAGCGCGCGTAAGGCGCCTTCCAGATAAGCAAAGGCCCGCTCCCCATCGGGAAGCGGGCCTCATATCAGCTATTTGAGCTTATGGAAGCTTCCGGTCTTTCGATCAGTAGCCCATGTCGGCGCCAGCTGCCGGAGCGGCTGCCGGCGGTTCCGGCTTGTTGGCCACCACGGCTTCGGTGGTCAGGAACAGTCCAGCGATGGAAGCTGCGTTCTGCAGAGCGGAACGAGTCACCTTGACCGGGTCGGTGACGCCTGCGGCCAGCAGGTCCTCGTACTCGTTGGTGGCCGCGTTCAGGCCCTGGCCGTCAGGCAGGGAGCGGACCTTGTCGATCACCACGTCGCCGGACAGGCCAGCGTTTTCGGCGATCTGCTTGATCGGGGCTTCGACGGCACGGAACACGATCGCGGCACCGGTGGCCTCGTCGCCTTCGAGCTTGACGTCGTCCTTGGCCTTGGCGGCAGCCTGGATCAGGGCGACACCGCCGCCCGGCAGCAGACCTTCCTCGATAGCGGCCTTGGCGTTGCGCACGGCATCCTCGATGCGGTGCTTGCGTTCCTTGGCCTCGACTTCGGTGGCAGCGCCGACCTTGATGACGGCGACACCGCCGGCCAGCTTGGCCAGGCGCTCCTGCAGCTTCTCGCGATCGTAATCGGAATCGGTGTTGGCGATCTCGCCACGGATCTGAGCGACGCGAGCGGCCACGTCCTCCTTGGAGCCGCCACCGGACACGATGGTGGTCTCATCCTTGGAGACGATGACCTTCTTGGCGGTGCCAAGCACGGACATGTCGACGGAGTCGAGCTTCAGGCCCAGCTCATCAGACACAACCTGAGCACCGGTCAGGATGGCCATATCCTGCAGCATGGCCTTGCGACGGTCGCCGAAGCCCGGAGCCTTAACAGCGCAGGACTTGAAAGTGCCACGGATATTGTTCAGAATCAGGGTCGGCAGAGCCTCACCGTCAACGTCCTCAGCGATGATCAGCAGCGGCTTGCCGGTCTTCATGACCAGCTCGGCGATGTGGACGACATCCTGCTGGGAGCTGAGCTTGCCGGAGGTCAGGAGGATATACGGATCCTCGAGCACGGCGGTTTGGTCCTCGGCGTTGGTCACGAAGTACGGAGCGATGTAGCCCTTATCGAAGCGCATGCCTTCAGTGAAGTCAAGGTCCAGGCCGAAGCGGTTGTTGTCCTCGACGGTCACGACGCCATCCTGGCCGACCTTGTCCAGAGCTTCGGCGATCTTCTCGCCGACTTCCGGATCAGCAGCGGAGATCGTTGCGGTGGCAGCAATCTGGTCCTTGGTCTCAACATCCTTGGCGGCCGCGACAAGTTCCTTGACGATGGCTTCGGAAGCCTTCTCGATGCCACGACGCAGCGCGATCGGGTTGGAGCCGGCGGTGACGTTCTTCAGACCCTCGTGCACCAGGGACTGGGCCAGCACGGTTGCGGTGGTGGTGCCGTCGCCTGCAACGTCATCGGTCTTCTTGGCGACTTCCTTGACCAGTTCGGCACCGATACGCTCATACGGATCGTCCAGATCGATTTCCTTTGCGATGGAAACGCCATCGTTGGTGATGGTCGGAGCGCCGTAGGTCTTGTCAAGCACCACATTGCGGCCCTTCGGACCAAGGGTTACCTTGACGGTGTCAGCGAGCTTGTCGAGACCCGCGAGCATTCCCTGACGAGCTTCGTCGTCATATGCAATCATCTTTGCCATTGTTCCTCCACATATGGCTACACGGTATTATTTCCACCTTCGGAGCGACAATCAGAACCAGCCGTCAGCCGCTAGTTATCACTCTCACTCGTCGAGTGCTAATTCGCAGATTAGCACTCTCACGTCGAGAGTGCCAAACCCGATGACGTTCTTTGCGCTGTGAGCAAGATGTCAGTCGCATCGAATCAACTTGAAAAACGCCGGATTTCCAAGAAAATAAAAGAACCTCGCCTATGTTCGGGCGAGGTTCCAAACCGGTTCGGACGGCGTTTTTTCAGTTCAACAGCACCACAACGATCGGCGTGACCAATCCGCTGCTCTGCTGGACATTGGAGATTCCCAGCGTCTGCGCGACATTCTCCGCCGTCGCCTTGTCGGCCTCATTCTGATACCAGACAACCGTCTGGCTGGGAACGTTGCCGGTCGGATTGCTGGGCGTCACGCTGGTGTATCCGGCCTGGGTCAGGGCATCGGCCTTGCTCTTGGCGTAACCGGTGATGCTGGTGGCGTTCACCACGCGGATCTCGGTGGCCAGATTCACGCTCTGCTCAGAAGCCGCATCCTGGCCATTGTTCTGATCGTTATTCTGTTCCGCGTTCTGGTTGGCGTCCGAAGCGTCCTTCGACTGGCCATCCGAAGTACTGGTCTTCTTGCCGTCCTCGGACTTCTTGTTCTCCGTCTTGGCGTCTTTGGACGTGTCGTCCGTCTTCTTATCCGCCTTATCCGCCGTGGAGACGGACGATGAAGAGTCCTCCTTGGCCGACCAAGGCATTCTCAGGTTGCTGATCTCACCAGAATAGACTCCCCAGAACAGCAGGCCGGCGAGCAGAGCCACAATCACGACAATCACATACGGCAGAGCCCTGGACGCCATGGAACGTGCGCCACGGTGCACGCCCATCGGTCCCGCCGGAGGATTGTCGAACATATCCTTGGCGTAGGATTCGTAGGTCTCCTTGTCCTGCTTAGCCATTTTCTGCAACCTCATTTCTCACACTTACCGCCCCAGTGTACCGGCCCGTGCAGTCAGCCCACAATCAGCATCGTCGATTTTGCGCGTATTCGACACGTTTCCGCATGGAATCGGCATGGACATCCACAGGGCACGTCGTACAGTGGGAAAGTATGACTCATATCAAACCATTGAAGGATCTTGTGGAGCCCGGATGGGCCCAGGCCCTCGCCGATGTCGAACCCCAGATACATCTCATGGGAGACTTTCTGAGGTCGGAAATCGCGGCGGGACGTAAGTACCTTCCGGCCAGCAGGAACATTCTGCGCGCGTTTACCATTCCATTCGACGACATCAAAGTGCTTATCGTCGGCCAGGATCCCTACCCCACGCCGGGCCATCCGGTGGGACTGAGCTTCTGCGTGGCACCGGACGTCAAGCCCATTCCGCGCAGTCTGGCGAACATCTACACCGAGCTGACCGACGATCTGGGCGTGCCCATGCCGGCCAACGGCGACCTGACACCCTGGACCAAGCAGGGCGTCATGCTGCTCAACAGATGCCTGACCGTCGAACCGGGAAAGCCGGGAAGTCATCAGGGGCGAGGCTGGGAAGTGGTCACCGACGCGGCCATCAGCGCATTGAACAATCGCCGTCGGCCTGACGGCAGCGTCAAGCCTCTGGTCGCGATTCTGTGGGGACGAAAGGCGCAGACGTTGGAGCCCCTGCTCACCAACGCTTTCATCATCAAATCCCCCCATCCAAGTCCGATGTCCGCCCGCTACGGATTTTTCGGCTCGAAACCGTTCTCCCGCGCCAATCAGGCGCTAATCGAAGCAGGAGAACAGCCGGTGGATTGGACCCTCCCGTCAGCTTGACCCGTTAGAGTAGCAACCATGGCTTTATTCCCTCCAAAGAATCCGGCGCCAGCACCGGCACCCATCCCCATGCCCGCAGCCGCAAGACCAACCACGCTGTCGGCCGAAGACATCGCACGCGCCAGGAACATCGGTTCGCAGATTCGCGGACGTTTCGCGCAGACCCTGGTCGGACAGGACAATCTTCGTGAATCGCTGATCACCACTTTGGTGGCCGGCGGTCATATCCTCATCGAATCCGTCCCGGGTCTGGCAAAAACCACTGCCGCGCAGACCTTGGCCACTTCGGTGTCCGGCTCGTTCAAACGTGTGCAATGCACTCCCGATCTGATGCCTTCGGACCTGGTCGGCACTCAGGTCTTCGATTTCGCCACGCAGAAATTCTCCACGCAGATCGGCCCGATCCACGCCAATTTCGTGCTGCTCGACGAAATCAATCGTTCCAACGCGAAGACCCAGTCCGCCATGCTTGAAGCCATGGCGGAGGGCGCGACCACCATCGGAGGCCAACGCATCGCGCTGCCGAAACCATTCATGGTCATCGCAACGCAGAATCCAATCGAGGAAGAGGGCACCTTCAATCTTCCCGAGGCGCAGATGGACCGTTTCATGATGAAGGCCGTACTGACCTATCCGACAGCGCAGGAAGAGCAACGCATGCTCGCCATGCTGACCCGCCGCGGCTCCGATACCGTAGACCAGCACGCGCTCACCGGTGACACCGTTTCCATCAGCGACGTCGAATTCCTGCGTTCCGCGGCACGTCGTGTGCACGTGTCCGATGCGATCATGCAGTATGCGGTCGATATCGCGGCCACCTCCCGTGGCGCTGGAACCAAGCCCGTCCAAGGACTTTCCTCGCTCGTCAGGCTGGGCGCCTCGCCGCGCGCGTCCATCGCGCTGGTGCGCATAGGACAGGCCAACGCGCTCCTGCAGGGACGAGATTACGTCATTCCTGAGGATGTGAAGGCGTTCGCCCACGAAGTGTTGCGCCATCGTATTCTGATGACGTTCGAAGCACTTGCCGATGGCGTCACCAGCGACCAGGTGGTGGATTCGATCGTGCAGGCGGTCCCCGTTCCATGATCGACCAGATCCGTTCCGACGATCCGATCCGCAGAAAAATCGAGACGCTTGGAACCACGCTGAGTCTGCCGACGGTACGCAAGGCTCTCGGCATACTCGAAGGCGCGCACGCATCGAACAAACGCTTCGGCGCCGACGATGTCGTGGATATCCACGCCTATGAGCCGGGAGACGAGGCGAAACGCATCGATTGGAAGACCAGTGCCCGAGCGGGACGTCCAATGGTGGTGCAGCGTGAGCGTCCCTCCACTTCGAAGGCATGGTTGCTGCTTGACGTCGGACAGGAAATGACCGCCACATGCCCTTCCTCGGAACAGGCGTACCAGGTGGCGGCAAATGCCTTATGCATGTTCGCCGCGCTCAGCCTGCGCCGAGGCGACGAAGTGTCCATGGTGTTCGGCGACAGCGCTTCCATCACCCGGGTGCCGTTCAACGGTGGCCTGGCGCAGTTCGAACGAACCTTGGATACGGCATTGCAGCGCGAGTGGACCAGGCCCCGCAATATCGACGCGTTGCTGGAATACGCGCGCCGCATTCGGGACAAAGAGGCGCTGGTCGTCATCGCCACCGAGGAGCATGCGTTGGAGGAACGGCATTTGAGCGCCATCCGCACGATTGCAAGGACACATCCGATGGTGCTCATCGATGTGGCCACCATCAATCCGTTTGATGTCAGCCATGCGCGCGTGGTGCTTGACGGGGCTGGAAAACGACGCGTGCCTGCGTTCCTGCGTAGGGGAAACACAGCTGGGCAAGTGCGAAC
>ENA-OYZO01000212-OYZO01000212.1-human-gut-metagenome-genome-assembly--contig:-NODE-212-length-26896-cov-6.689840_pt1 | contig 26896 bp, 15 predicted proteins | sample MGYA00243293_ERZ653481 | MGnify/ENA primary metagenome ERZ653481 (study PRJEB26926, sample SAMN06165094) | human gut metagenome | biome: ENVO:00009003; feature: ENVO:2100002; material: ENVO:00002003... | reverse complement strand
CGGGGGCGCGGAGATGTGTATAAGAGACAGCGCAGGTTCAGCGCATGGGCGTGGCCCTGGGAACCGTAACCGATGATGGCAACCTTCTTGCCTTCGAGGACCGAGAGATCACCGTCGTTCTCATACCAGATTTGTGCAGCCATTGTACTTGGCACTCCTTTTGTGTAGTGGGGTGAACGCTTGGAAAGCGTTCGGGTTTCTACCATTCGCAGATGAAATTCGTGGTTTCGTGCATGGATTTTGTCCTGCAAACTGGGGTCCATCCTACCGGAGCGGCCGTTTTGGTACGTATCCAGTCCACAAAGTGAGCCGCGAAATCGTAAAAAATTCGTTGCGGCGCAATCGTGATACCTTTCCTGCGAAACCCCTACGGAAGCGACGTTTCGGGCCGTTGGAATGTTGTTTCCGTTGGGAATTGCGATTAAGCCCCTACCGAAGCGACGTTTCGATCGCTGAAAATGACGTTTGTGTGGGCAAGCATGTGCTTATTTAGGTGACGCTTCATGCATTTTGGTAGGAAAGTGGCTTAGGATAGGCACGTAGGATTGTTTGATGAGGAAGCTGAAGCAATGGTCACTGCGACGGGGATTGCGCCTGGTTCCGAAATGACGGCGCAGATGGAGCAGGTGGAGGAGCGTAATGTCTCGGGCGTGTTGCATGTCGCCGCGATTTTCGGCTCGCACATGGTATTGCAACGCAACAAGCCCATTGCGGTGTTCGGCGCATTGGCTGCCGATTGCGCCGGTATGGAGGTTGTGGCGGAAATACACGACTTTGACGGCTCCCTGATCGCGCAGGAACATGCTTATTCTTCGCAGAACGTGGTCAACGGCTTTTCGCAGTGGCGCGTGATGCTGCCCGCGCAACCGGAAGGCGGTCCGTACACGCTTCGTATCGTCGCGGGCAATGATGCCATCGAATTCGACGACGTGCTTATCGGCGAAGTGTGGCTCGCCGGCGGCCAAAGCAATATGGAACTTGAGTTGCGTAACAGCGAGCATGCCGACGAAGCACTTGAGGATTGCGCCGATCCGCTGCTGCGTTTCTACAATGTGCCCAAAACCGGTGTAATCAATCGCAATGCGGAAAATACGTCGAGCTGGCAGGAATCGTCGCCGGAAAACAGTGGCGTGATGAGCGCCGTCGCCTACTATTTCGCACGCAAGCTGCGCTCCGAACTCGACCCCGATCTGCCGGTCGGCATTGTCGACTGCTATATCGGCGGCACGTCGATCAGCTGCTGGATGAGCGAGGACGCACTCAATTCCAGCGATGCCGGCCGCGACTATCTGACGCGTTACCAGCGGGCGATCGCCGGCAAGACGCAACAGCAGTTCGAACTGGAAACCAGCGAATGGCAGTCGCAGATGGACGCATGGAACGCGGCTGTGGAAACGGTGCGTCAGACCAATCCGAACGCAACGAGCAGTGAGTTGAGCGAACAGTGCGGCACCTGCCCGTGGCCGCCGCCGCTCACCCCTACATCGCAATGGCGTCCGTGTGGCCCCTTCCACGCCATGCTGGAACGTATCATGCCGTATTCGCTGGCCGGTTTTCTGTGGTATCAGGGCGAGGAAGACGAGCAATACTGCGGTTTCTACCGCGAGCTGCTCGGCATGATGATCGGCGAATGGCGTGCGCTGTGGAGCGAGAATCTACCGTTCCTCATCGTGCAGTTGCCGCAATGGATCGACGGCAAGACGGCTGCGGACGGCGACGATCCGATGCGCTGGCCGGTGCTGCGTGAGGCGCAATGGGACGCCGCGCAGTCCATAGACAACGTGTACGCCATCTGCACGATCGACTGCGGCGAATACGACAACATCCACCCGCTGGACAAGCGCACGCCCGGCGAACGCCTTGCCAATTGCGCGCTGCGGCAAATCTACGGCATGGATCGCGTTCCGGTGCACGGCCCGACGGTGCTGGGCTTCCGATGCGACCCGAACGGCCGCGTACGCCTGTTCTTCCGCTATGCGCACGGTTTGCATTTCGAAGGCACCACGCCCGGCAGCGGCGACGATGATTTCGATGGCCAGCTGCCGACTTTGGTGCGCGTGCCGGAACGTTCCGGCTTCGAACTGGCCGGTTCCGACGGTATGTTCCACCCGGCGACCGCCGCGATTTTCGTGGATTGCGACATCGATGATCTCGTCAATTCCAGAGTGAACGTGGTCGATTACAACGCCACGGAATTCGGCATTCCGATTAACAGCCGCAGCATCGGCACGATCACGCTGGCGACTCCGGATGTGCCCGAGCCGGTGGCGATGCGATACGCGTGGCGCAGCTGGGGTCCGGCTCCGCTGTTCAACGACGACGGTCTGCCCGCGCAGCCGTTCCGTCTGGACCTGACCGACCATACCGCCCCCGCCGAGCACGCCGAGCCCGCCGAGCCCGTCACCCCCGACGACACCGCTGACTGAGGCCGTCGGTCTGGTCGCGCCGGTCTAATCGCCCCGTCTAATCGCAAAAACGGCATTCCCATCCGGCTTTTGTTACCGTAACCAGCCGATTCGGGTAACAAAAGCCGGAAGAGGGGGCCGTTTTGTGTTTCTTGCGATTACTCAGCGGTTGCGGCAGCCGCGTCGACAATCACCGCCGCGTCCTCGCCACGCTCGCTGCCGGACTTGCCAAGCGCAAGCTGGGCGGCGGCGAACAGCACCGCCAGCCAGATGACGCCGGCGATCACGGCGATGCGGTAGCTTGCGGAGAAGCACATGAGCACTACGACCAGCAGCATGAACGCGATCACCACGTACGGCGTCACATTGGCGAACGGCAGCTTGAACGCGATCTTGTCGAGCGCTTCCTTGCCCTTCAGCCCCTTAAGTTCGGCCGGGCCATCGCCAGCCGCAACCATGCGACGGAACTTGATCTCCGTGATCATAATCATGATCCAGTTGATCGCAGCCGCGATCGTGGCGATCGACATCAGGTAATTGAACGCGAATTCCGGCCATACGAACACGACGACAACGGCAATCGCAATAATTATCGCGGAAGTGATAACACCCCCGACCGGCACGCCTTTCTTGCTGAGCTTACCCAGGTAAGCCGGCGCGTTGCCCTGCTTTGCCAGCGAATACAGCATGCGGGAGTTGGCGTACAGGCCGGAATTGTAGACGCTCATCACGGCAGTCAGGCACACGAAATTGAGGATGCCGGCGGCCGCGTGCACGCCGACGGAATCGAAGATCTGCACGAACGGGCTGGAATCGCCGTCGATTTTGCTCCACGGAATCACCGCCATAATCACGCCGAGCGCGCAGATGTAGAAGACGAGAATACGCCAGATGATGCCGTTCGTGGCCTTCGGAATGGTGGTGCGCGGATTCTCGGTTTCGCCGGCGGTGATGCCGATGAGTTCGGTGCCGCCGAAGCTGAACATCACCACGACGAGCGCCATCAGCAGGCCGGTCCACGTGCCGTCGGCGTTGCGGGTCATCAGGCCGTGCGGCAGGAATCCGCCGTCCACGGTGAACCAGTTGGCGAAGCTCGCGCGAATGCCCGAAGCGGTCGGCACATTGGCGATGATCACATACAGGCCGCCGAGAATCATGGCCAGCACGGCCACGATCTTGATGATGGCGAACCAGAATTCGAATTCGCCGAACTTGTTCACGCCCATGAGATTCAGCGCCGCGATGGCCACGAGGAACACCGCCGCCGACACCCACTTCGGAATGTTCGGGAACCAGTAGTTCACGAACGAGCCGACCACGGCAAGCTCCACCATGGCCACCAGCACGTAGTTGAACCAGTAGTTCCAGCCGGAAATGAAGCCCGCTCGCCGTGACCAGTAGCGCGTCGCGTAGTAGCTGAACGCGCCAGCCTTCGGATCCTCGACCGCCATCTCGCTCAGAGCGCGCACGATCATGAAGATCGCGAGACCGCCGACGAGGTAGGCGAGCAGAATGGACGGGCCGGCCAGCTGGATGGATTCGCTGGAGCCGTAGAACAGGCCGGTGCCGATGGCGCCACCCAGCGCGATGAGCTGGATATGGCGGTTTTTCAACGATTTACGGAGCGTCGGCGGAACCGGCACGTCGTCGGTTCCACGCGGCTTCTTTGCGGCGGTGACGTCGCTCATGGAGATTTCCTCTTCTCTGTTTCCTTGCGATTGCGCGTTGTGCGTTGCGCTCGCTGCTTGCGTTGCGTGCTGTTGCACGCTTGCATGTGCTTGTTTTGCTTGCTTTTTTGCGATTCGCCCTTTGTGAGGGAACGTTTCCGATTGTAGCGGGAAGCGGCGGGCAAAGTGTTGGTTTGTTCGTTCCGGAATGTCTGGTTTGCTTAACGGGTTGTTTGGTTTAGAAGTTCGATTCGCGCGATTGCTGTGCGATTCGAACGCGCGATTTGGACACGTGTTGCGGATGTGCGGTTTGGCGCGTCTTTCCAAGCTTCATGGTGTTCAATGGAATGAGGGGCTACGAACGGAGGTCGACATGGCATTCGTCAAGGACATGCTGCGAATGTGGGCGCATTCGTGGAAAAGATTCATTTCCATCGCCATGATCACGTTGCTCGGTGTGGCTGTGCTCACCGGCATTTACGCGGGCTGCCGTGACGCGTTCCGCAGCACCGATCGCTTTTTCGACGCGCAGGGCCTGCACGACGTCCAGGTGCTGTCCACTGCGGGCCTGTCGAATGGCGATATCGCCGCGTTGCGCAAGGTGAACGGTGTTGCGAAAGTGCAGGCGGAACGGTCGCAGGAAGTGACGTTCGATTTGGACGGCCGCAAGTCGGCGACCATGCAGGAAATCGGCACGAACGGCATTGACCAGCCATACTTGCAGGAAGGGCGCATGCCGAAGAAAGCCGGCGAAATCGCGGTAACCAGGAAATTTATTCGCGATTCGGACAAGCGTATCGGCAGCCGCCTCACCGTAACCCCCGAATCGGCTTCCTCCGATACTTCCGATACGAACGATACGAACGGTGCGGACGGCACGAATGAAACGAACGGCACGAATGAAACGAACGGCACGGACGAAGCGCCGAGCTTCCCGACCAAGCTCACCATCGTGGGCGTGGTGCTCGATCCGCAGAACCTGAGCAACCCGGACGGCTACTCCGCCATGACCTCGTTCCGTTCCACCGCCACCACCGACTACACGTTCTTCGCGCCGTCCGATGGCGTGACCGGCACCCTCTACACGTCCGCCACGCTGCTCGTCAAGGGTGCGGCCGCCGAAAGCACGTTCGACGAATCGTACGAAAACACTGTCAAGCAGGTGACCGACCGCATCGACGGCACCGTGAAAACCGACCGCCAGAAGGCCCGTCGGCAGGAACTGCTCGACGCGGGCAACAAGAAGATCGCCGACGCGCGTGCGGAAGCCGACAAGAAGTTCGCGGACGCGCAGTCGCAAATCGACGCGAATCGGCAGCAATTCAACCAGCAGGTCGACCAGATTGTCAGCATGCAGGCGGGCGCGGCAGCTGCGACAAACGGCGCGAACGCAGGTGCGGCGGCGGCCGCAGGTGCAACTACCCCCCAACTTGACGAAACCACGCGTGAAACAATGCGTGAAACCATCATCGCCGCTAGTTCCGAACTGACGCAAGCCAAGCAGCAGCTCGACCAGGCGCAATCGCAATTGAACGAGCAGAAGGCAAGTACCGAACATACGCTGAAAACCAAGGAAAACGAGCTGAAAACCAGCATTCCGCAAGTGCGCTGGTATGTGCAGAACCGGCAGTCGCTCGGCGGGTTCAGCGCGCTCAAATCCGACCTCGACTCCATCCAGTCGCTCGGCAACGCGTTCCCGATTGTGTTCCTGCTGGTGGCCGTGATGATGAGCCTGACCGCCATGGCGCGCATGGTCGAAGAGGACCGCTCGCTCATCGGCACGTACGTGGGGCTCGGCTACGGGCGGCTGGCGGTCGCGTCGCGCTACCTGCTGTTCGCGTTGCTCGCCTGCCTCATCGGCGGCGGCCTCGGCCTGATCGCCGGCTTCCTTGGCATTCCTGCGTTCCTGCTGGTCGTATTGCAAGGCATGTATGTGATGCCCGGTCTGCGGCTGGAATACGACTGGCTGTACGGCTCGCTCGGCATCGCGCTGTTCGTGGTCGGCGTGCTCGCCGCCACCATCTACGCGTGCGTGCAGGAAATGAGGCAGACGCCCGCCTCGCTGCTGCGTCCGAAAGCGCCGCGCGCCGGCTCGCGCATTCTGCTGGAACGGATTCGGCCGGTCTGGAATCGCATGGGCTTCCTCGGCAAAGTGACCGCGCGCAACATTTTCCGCTTCAAGTCGCGCCTCATCATGACGGTCGGCGGCGTCGCCGGCTGCACCGCGCTGATCGTCTGCGGCCTGGCCATCAACGACACCGTCGCCGACCTCGGCATCAAGCAATACCGCGACATCTACCAGTACGACCTGATGGTGGTTTCCGACGATTCGGACGCGTCGGCGATGCGCACGAAAGTCGCGTCAGACGGGCGCGTCACGTCATCGCTTGACGTGCGCATAGAGTCGGGCGATTTGACGGTTGCGGGCAGTGGCGACGGTGACAGCGGCAAGGCCGGCAGCAGCGGCAGCGAAAGCATCCAGCTGGTCGCGGTGCCGGAAAAGCATCTGTCCGATTTGGGCGAAATGGTCACGTTGCAGCCGGTCTCGTCCGGCATACTGGGCACGTCCGGCGTCGGCAAAACCGGTTCGCTGAAACTCGATGACGATGGCGTGATCGTCGCGCAGTCGGCGGCAAGCGCGCTGGGCGTCAAGGCCGGTTCCAAGGTGCGACTGACCAACGGCGACGGCGTGCAGGCGACGGCGAAGGTGAGCGCGGTGAATCGCAACCTCATCGGCTCGGATGTGTATGTAAGCGAAACCTACTACGCCAAGCTTTTCGACTCGAAAGACGCGAAGAACACCAAGAATTCCAAGAGTTCCGAGGATTCCGAGGCTCTGACGTGGAACGCCATGCTCGCCAAGCTTTCCGGCTCCGACGCCTCGCAAACCGACTATGCGGAATCGCTCGAAGAGGACAGTTCGGTGATGAAGGCCGTAAGCTGCGCGCACATGGCCGACAGCTTCAAATTCGACCTCATGGGCGCGGTGGTGGCGCTGATCGTGGCGCTCGCTGGCGGTCTGGCGCTTGTGGTGCTGTTCACGCTCGCCAATACGAACGTGTCGGAACGCGTGCGCGAGATGGCCACGCTCAAGGTGCTTGGCTTCTTCGACCGCGAAGTGCACCATTACGTGAACCGTGAGATGATGATCCTCACCGTCATGGGTGTGATACTGGGCCTGCCGCTCGGCCGGCTCGTCGGCGGCATGCTGACGATGGCGCTCAACATGCCCTCGTTGTATTTCGAGGTGGAGGTCAAGCCGCTGAGCTACGTGATCGCGGCCGTGGCGACCATGGCCTTCGCGCTGCTCGTGCAGCTGTTCGTCAACCCCGTCCTCGACCGCATCGACCCCATCAGCTCCCTCAAGTCCGTGGAGTAGCGCCCCTCCGAAGCCCTCTCAGTTCTTCGGGTAGCGGTAGTTGTGGGGGAGTTGGGTGGTGAGCTGCGGGTCGAGGCCGAGTTCCTTGAGTTGGCGGTCGATTTCGAGGCGCGCACGTTCCACAAGTTCGGCGCGACGGCTGTCCAAACCGTTCAGCCCCTCCTGCTTTTCCAGCGATTTCAACGTCTCCGCCATACGCTTGAGCCGGTCCTGATGGTGCAGCAGCGCACGTACCTGCGCATGTTCGCGTACGATCGTCCGCCAATCGGATGGCGTGTGCGCAATCTCCCGAACCGCGGTGACGGGGTGTATGTCGGCCACCTGATACGTGATCGAGCCGAGCAGCGGCATCAGGAACACCGTAATCGCGCCGGCTGCGACCAGCGTCGACGCGGTGTCGCTCTGCATGGTGCCGACCTTCACCGCCAGCGACGTGACGGCGACGATGATCGGCAGCGCGGTCGTGCAATACAGGGCTACGGTGACGCGGTGATGCGATGACAGCGGATTCTTGCGTTTGTCGAGCGATAGCGCAACATATACGGGCACCGCGCGAATCAGCATGAGCATGACGATGAACGCGACGAGCAGCGCGGGCCGGCTTGCCACGGCGCGCACGTTGATCGCGGCGCCTGACACCACAAAAAATACAGGAATGAGGAAGCCGTAGCCGACACCCTCCAACTTCATTTCCAGCGACTTGCTGCCGTCGGGGATGATGTAACGCAGGATGAAGCCCGCGGCGAACGCGCCGAGCACCGCGTCAAGTTCGAACAGTGCGGAAATGGTGACAAGGAAGATGAGCAGGAATGTGGTCAGTCGCATGAGCGTTTGCGATGACGTGTTCGCATTTTCCGTAAGGAAACGGTACAGGCGATGGCCGGTTCTCAGTGCTTTCGTAGGTAGCATCGCGCACAGTAGGCAGATGACAAGGAACGCGCCGAGCACGAGCATGGTTTGCCAGCCGGTTCGGGTGGATAGCAGGATGGCCATGGCAAGGATTGGGCCGAGTTCGCCCCACGTTCCGTACGAGATGATGGCGTCGCCGATGGGGGTGCCTTCGAGGTTGCGTTCCTTGAGAATCGGCATGAGCGTGCCGAGCGCGGTGGTGGTGAGTGCGATTACCGTGGCCACGCCGTTGATGCCTTGCTTGGTGAAGAACGGAAGGAATGTCACAACCAGCCAGGCGAGGCCTAGCGTGATTCCCCATGTAAGCAGTCCGACTTTGCCTTGATGTCCGGCGAGTCGTTTGGGGTCGATTTCGTAGCCGGCGAGCAGGAACAGGAACGCCATGCCGAGCTCGTTCAAGAGTTTCACGGCGTCGTTTACTTCGATCACGCCTAGTCCGTACGGGCCGAGCGCGGTTCCGGCGGCGAGCAGCAGCACGGTCTGTGGAATGAACTTGCCGGGAATCAGCTGCGCCACGATCGGGCTGACGGCCGCCACCGCCATGATGATGGTTAATGAAACGAGCTCTTGCGTCATGTTTCCAGCCTAGTGAGTCTGCGTGACGGTGCTCGGATACGCGGTGACCCCCATGACGCGCTGGGGGTGAGGTTAAGTTTTTGTTAATTTTATGGGGGGGGGGTCTATGAGCTTTTATTATCCGTGGAAAATGGCGGGACTGTTTTGTTTGAAGGTTGGCCCCCTCTTTTCGTTGAAGGGGATGGGTCTTTCGTTCGAGGGTTTTAACGAGGGTGTTAATGGAAAGAGCCCGATATGATGCTGAATCGAGCTGTTTAGGCGATTTAGGGGGTGTAAAAAATGATTGATGGCAAATTCACAGCAAAGGAGCGTGCGTATCTGGCCAGCCTGCCAGCGGTCAAAAGCGTGAGCCCATCCCATATCCGGTATACCGATCGCTTTAAGGTCGAGGTCATGTGCCGGTACAACGCGGGCGAATCGCCGTCGGCCATCTTTCGGGAGGCGGGTCTCGACCCCAAGCTGATCGGCTACAAGCGCGTGGAACGGTGCATCGCGCGCTGGAAGCAGCAGGAGGAGCGGAACAAGCGCAGGAACGAACATACGAACCATTACATGCAGGATTGTGATGACGAGCTGGAAGCCATCGAACTGCGCGGAGACGATGTGGATCAGTCCGTGGTGGATCTTTATGGCGCTGGCGCGGCAGGGACGTCGGGAAGCGACGTCGCGACGAGAAACGTTGGCGCGTCGGGAAGCAACGGCGTGCAATCGCAAGGCTCGGACAAGTTGCAGGAATCGCGCGCATCGCAGGATATGCTGTCGAAACTTGCACAGGCACAGCTGACCATCAACAAATGCGACATGCTGATAGCCAAGCAGGCGTTGCGTATCGACGAGCTGGAACGCGTGCTGCGGAAGTTCATCCAGTGATGCGTGCGAAACGTATGAAAAACATGGAACGTACGGAAGGCGCGGAACCGTCTTTCAACGAGATAATCGACGTTTCCGACGATATGCGCAGACGGCGTGGCTGCCGCAGGAAAACCGTCGCCATGCGTGTCTCCGCTGCGCTGTTGATCGTCATTTCCATTTGCATCGGCGGTTTTCCGGCGATGTTGCAATACCGGTCGGCACACGAACTGTCGAATACGTCGGACCAGTCCGCACGTGCGGTTGCGGGCTGGCCGTATCCGCAGGCCGACGACGCGATCGCAGCGGCCAAGGAATACAACAAACGGCTCGCCGCATCGGGTCAGCCGATCCTCGGCGAGGCGAAGGATCCGTTCTCCCAGGCGCAGGGCAGTTCGCGGTCCAGTGAATCCGGTTCCAACGAATCAGACAGCGCCAGCGCCAAAGATACGGAATATCAAAGCCTGCTGGATTCCGGCAGCGGTGTGATGGGCACTATCCGCATTCCGAAAATTTCTGTGAAACTGCCGATTTACCATGGCACGTCGCAGTCGGCACTTGCGTCCGGTGCGGGGCATTTGTATGGCAGTAGTCTGCCGGTGGGCGGCAAGGACACTCATGCCGTGATCACCGGGCATCGCGGACTTGTGGACGCGATGATGTTCACCCGATTGGATGAGATGCGCGTCGGCGACTACTTCTACATCGAAGTGATGGGCCGCACGCTCGGCTACAAGGTGGATCGCATTTCGGTAATCGAACCGAATGACACTTCGAAGCTGAAGATCGTTCCCAGCGAAGACCGGGTGACGTTGATGACGTGCACCCCGTACGGCGTTAATACGCATCGACTGTTGGTTTCTGCGGTGCGCTCGCCGATTCCCGACGTGGTACCGGCGGAGCATGATGCGGCGAAGGATGCGCGAACGATTGCGACCACGGCCGCGGTGGTCACGTTGCTGCTCGGTCTGCTGCTGGCATGGTTGCGCGGGCGACCGTGGCATATCCGTAGGCATGCGGCTTGGTGGCCGAAGCGCGGATAACGACCGCTGTTTGCCGATGCCTCCTGCCGGCTTTTTATTCGGGTATCACCCATATTGTGAAACGTTGCGATTGCAACGGTTGACGATGGTATGATACCTCGACTTTCCCGCACTTAGGGTGTGCATCTCCCGACGTCTTTTCTCCTACATTCGAGGTTGGAGCGCTGGAAGTGTATCCATACTGGACATGGCATGTGCCGGTGCGTGATGCGCGGACGGTGTTAGAGACGGAAACCGCGTTGAAGCGCGGTATTAAGGGGACAATGCACATGAGGCATGTACATGAATCTGAGCCAAAGCCAAAGGGGAACTTTGCCAAGCGAATCGTAGCTGCGGTAGCCGCGGTCGCCATGCTTGGTGGCATGGGCTACGCCACCACTTCTGCCGCACTAGCCGATGACGTCAATGCCACTGTTGAGCAGCAGAATGGTATCAGCATTGGTCTGCATGATTACAATCGCAGCTCCATCAACAATAATCATGCGTTGCATTTTATGAGCGGAAGAAACGAAACCGGCTATAACCGCTATGTTCAAGATGGCAAAGGTGCGTACGCGGGCATTGTGAAGCCTCTGCTGACTAACGATTATCCGACCATGGCGGATGGCAACGGATCGCTGGATTATCTCTTCGGTGGTGCGTTTGATAATGCTGTGACTAATTACATGCCGGAAGGTGGTTTGCTGACTCCGGATGGTCAAGGGAATTACAGTTTCGATGCGGCGTCGAAATATGCGAAATATAACCGCAATAGCAAACGATTCGAATTGACCAAGCAGACCCAGAGCGGGAATCGTGACCCGTTATTCACGCCGTTTGGCAATGACAGCGACGCCAATAGGTATTCGTTCGGCATGAACCTTGGGGCCGATTTCTATATGCCTAAAGATGGCAAAGTCAACAATCAGAACATGGTGTTTGATTTCACCGGTGACGACGATGTGTGGGTGTTCATCGATGGTGTGCTGGTGCTTGACTTGGGCGGTATCCATCAGGCGATACGCGGAACGATTGATTTTGCTACTGGGAATATCACGTATGATCGAAATCAAAGTTATGGTTCGGATCGCGCGACGACAATTAACCAGGCATTCAGTAATGCGGGCAAGAACTGGGATTCCGCTGCATATAAAACCCATCATTTGAGCTTCTTCTATCTGGAACGCGGCGACGGCGGATCCAACTGCAAGATCAGCTTCAATTTGCCGGTGAAGCCGTCCAAGGCCATTGACATTGAAAAGCAGACATTGGGCACTATTCCAGCCGATCAACAGTTCCAATTCCAGCTGTTCGCCAATGGCTCGCAAACGCCATATGAAGGCAAATACAGCGTTTACGATGCGTCCACCAATCAGGTTGTCAGCTCTGGTTTGAACACCGGTTCGAACGGTGTGATCACTTTGGCCAAAGGCCGATTTGCTCGTGTGCAATCCAATGATTTCTCTGATGACACAACCTATTCGGTGCGTGAGCTGAATTCCGGCAAATACACTGTTTCCGCGAATGGTGAGGCGTTGTCGCAGCACAACGATGGAAATGGTGGTTCCTATGCGGAAACCCATTCTTTCAAGGTGAGCGATACCAGCCATGTGACTGTTATCAATTCCAATGTGAAGCCACAAAACAATAAGACCATCGAAAAGGTCGATGGTGGTGATGGCGACCAGTACGAGTTGCATTTGAATGCTTCGGGTGATAGCGCTTCTTCCGAAACCACTATCGCCACTCCGGCCGACATTGTGCTGGTTATGGATAAGTCCGGCAGTATGCAGGATAAAAACGACAATCGTGATACTAACGCGAAGAACGCGGCAAATAAGCTTGCTGAGAAATTACTGACCGAGGCGAATTCCAAATTACCGGAATCTCAACAAGTCCAAATGGCGGTTGTGACATTCAGCGACACGGCCTCGACTAAGCAAGACTTCACCACATCTGTCAGCAAGATTAAAATAGCTGTGTCCAGCAGACCTGATGGTGGAACCAACTGGGAGGCTGCGCTTAAGCAGGCGAATGATCTGCAAGGACGCACGGGTGTGAAGAAGCACATCATTTTCTTGTCTGACGGCAATCCGACGTTCCGTATATCCAATTATCCGATTGGGTGCAGCAAAAAAGGGTGCAATCCTGATGATGATTGGCGTACTACACCTCAGGGTGTGCATGGTGCAGGTACCGAGGGTAGTGATAATTACTACGGTTACAACTATGCTGCCGCTCTGGCCGAGGCCAACAGGCGGGAGAGTAATGTTTCGCTTTATGTGGTGAAGGCTTCGACTGACGCCAATAGAATGTCCGATTTCGCCCGTGAAGCCAGTGCGGTGAACGGTAAGGAATTCGATGGCACGAATGCTGAGAATCTGACAAAAGCATTCAACCAGATCTATTCCAGCATCACCTCCTCCGCGAAGATCAAGGTCTTCTCCATCACCGACACCTTGTCCAAGTGGGTCGACCCGGTCGATTTCGCTGGCATGGCTGCCGGTACCAACATTACGTGGTATGTGACGGTGAAAAACGGCAATAAGATGCTGACGGGCGGATATACGGCCACGTACGGTGTCGATCAATTTGGCAATCGCACGGTGACGGTGACGTTTAACGGCAATGACGGCATCGTCGCAGAGAAAGCCGACAGCATCGACGTATCCTTCAAGGTCAAGCCAAGCGATGCCGCCTATGCCACTTATGCCGGCAACCAGCAATACCCGAATGTGGGAGAGCCGAATACTGGCACCGCATCTGCGGGCCAGCCGGGATTCTATTCCAATGTGGACGCGCGATTGAACTATTGCGTGCTTACCGAGGTTAATGGAACTACGTCATGCGCACCGACTGAAGTCGAGTATCCGCATCCTGTGGTGCAGGTGAAGCTCGGCAAGATCAAGATCGTCAAGCAATGGTCGGATGGTGCGAGCAAGCATGATGACGGTTCCGTTACGGTGCAGTTGCAGCGTAAGAAGAGCGGCGATTCCAATGCTCAGCTGGAGAACGTCGGTGGCGTAATCACGCTGAATAAGGGCAATGATTGGCAGACGACTGTCGACAACCTGGTTCCTGGATACACGTATTCCGTGGCGGAAATCTCTGGTGATGACCGATATGACGTCTCCTATATGGGAAACAATGTCGACTTGACCAAGCAGATGGTGTGGTCTTCCAATGCCGATGCGGGCACGTTGAACGCGACCATCACTAACACGTTGAAGACGGTTGCCCTGGAGAACGCGATTTCGGTGAAGAAGGACCTGGCCGGACGCGAGTGGAAGACCTCCGACACGTTCGATTTCACTCTGGCGGCGAAGGGCAATGCGCCGTTGCCGGATAAGTGCGAAGCCGATCAACCTTGTACGGTGAAGGTGAACTCCGATTCGGGCAGCCATACCGCGTCCTTCGGCAACATCACTTACAACGCTGGCGATGCCTCTTACACGTATTACGTGACGGAGGTCAAGGGCTCTATCGCTTCATTGCATTATTCGCAGGCGAAGTATGAGGTTGTCGTGACTGTCGCGAAGGACTTCAACGGAGAGTGGAAGGCTTCCGTGAAGTCCGTGACCAAGGTGCTGGATGACAACGGTGCAGCAGTTCCCGAATCGCAAAGTGCTGCTACTGAACCTGTCACCTTCACCAACCGATATGTCGCGGTGTCGGCGCTGCCGTTGACGGGTGGTGCGACGGGACGCCAGTGGCTACTGGTCGGTGGCGTGATCGGCGGACTCGCGGTGCTGCTTATCGGCGCTGCCGAAATTTGGAATAACAAGAAGCGACTCGTCTGAGTTGCTGTGTGAGGCCGGAATGCCTACCAACTTGAGGGCATTCCGGCCGGCAAATCAAAATTTGCGGATCGCGGGAGCAAGTTGGGTTCCCGCCTCCCGCGATTGCAAAAACAAGTAATCAAACAATAAGGAAGAGAGGATTCTCATGAAGATGAGGAAACTTTTCGCCGGCATCGCCGCCGCGGCGACGCTGCTGGGTGGCATGGCCCTGGGCGCAACCAGCGCACAGGCCGATGACGCTGCTGGTACTCCGGTAACGGGCGTAGCAACGTTCACGTTCACCGCTGAAACCGCTGAACAGCTGACCAACGCCAACCTGAAAGCATACAAGATTGGCGATTATGTTCAGTATGGTTCCGGCGAGAACGTTGCTTATGGTGTGGTGACGAATTCTAACAATAAGACTGCCGTTGACTCCGCGTTGAAGGCTGCCGGTGTAGATACTACGGATTCTGAGGTGGACCATCTGGCCGCAGCCCTGAATGCCGGCACTCTGGATGTTTCTGCTGCTCGTCCGTGGGCTTCTCCTGAGAAGACCCGTAAGTTTGCTAATGCTCTGGAGAGTGAAGGCAAACTAACTGCTGTGACGTCGTTCACTCTGGGCAAGCCAGTTCCTGCTACGAATGGTAGTGCGGCTAAATACACTGCTGCCGCGACTCTGCCTGCAGGTATCTATGTGTTCATTGACTCTGCGGTTGCCACTGGTTCTGTGACCAAGGCAACCCCGATGATTGTCGCTTCCGGCACCGTTAACGCTGAGAAGAAGGTTCTAACCAATCCGACTGCCGCTGCCACCGTGAACATGAAGAACACCAACAACCCCGGAAAGACCAAGGAGGTCAATAAGACTTCTGCTGCCATCGGCGACACCCTGACCTACACCCTTACCGGTACTATCGCGAACCCGGCTCCAACCGAGTTCAAGTTCACCGATAAGCCGGGCAAGGGTCTGACCATCAAGGCTGGTACTTTCAATTTCTATGTGGATGGTGCGCAGATTTCTGCTGAAACTGCTGCATCTGACTTCACTGTTCCGACTGCTGATGTGATCGGTGGCGACGACGCATCTTTCGATGTCACGGTGAATAATCCGTCCAAGTATGCAGGCAAGACCATCAAGGTCACCTTCCATGCGGTGATTAATGATGATGCCGATGCCGAGGATGGCGTTGTCAACAAGCTTGACAACTACGGCACTAACGTTGAAGCCCCTACCAAGTTCACTGGTTTCAATTTCACCAAGGTGGATCCTGATGGCAAAGGCATTAAGGACGTTACCTTCCAGGTGAAGGACGGTGACACCACGCTGTACTTTGTGAAGCAGGGGGACGGTTCCTACAAGAAGGCTGCTTCTGCTAACACTCAGGGCGCAACTACTGATGTCACGACTGGTACTAACGGCCAGTTGTCCTTCACCGGTCTTGATAAGACCAAGACCTACACCGTCACGGAAACTAAGCGTGCCAGCGATGCCTATCTCGACATCATGCCGAGCTTCACTGTGTCTTTCAACGAGGAGAACGGTTCAGCTGTTCTGGCTAAGACCGCCACTTCCGATCCGTGGGGCCTGGTCAACACCACCGCCAAGACCGTGAAGAACATCAAGTCCATCACCCAGCTGCCGCTCACCGGTGCTGCAGGCACCACGCTGTTCACCGTTGTGGCTCTGCTCGTGGCTGGCGCTGGCGTGACCATCGCCATCAAGTCTCGTCAGAACGCCGAGGCCTGATCGCCCATCTCTGACGGTATTCGTTAAGAACGCCAATTCGGAGTGATTTAAGGTCGACCCATTATGGGCCGGCCTTTTTTGTATTGCTCTGTATTTCATGTGGGATTGCTTGGATTGCGCCATATTACGTTGCTTTGGACGTGCCACCCGATGTGGGTGGGCATTGCATTTTTCGAGGGTATAAGGAGTTTCGGTGGGATGTGTTGCAACAAACGGAATCTGGAAACGTGAACCGTTATGGGGGCTGTTAGTCAGGGGAGTGAAGTGGGGGTATTGCACGGAAGGAGAACCATAGAATCGCAGGCACATCCGCAAAAGAAAGCAACGAAGCATCAATGGGAGGTATTGCGATGCGCAGTGGGGGAGCATTCAGTGACGAGGAGATTCAGCTGTTGCGTGGATTGCCGGCTGTTTCCAATGTGACTCGTGATCGTATCACCTATTCCGACACATTCAGACAGGTGTGCACCATCCGATATCTTGCGGGGGAATCGCCAACCAAAATCTTTCGTGAAGCGGGTTTACCGCCGGAACTTGTCGGATACAAGCGTATCGAACGTAGCGTGGCGCGCTGGAAGGAAGCTGCCATCAAATCCGTGAACGGCAGCAACACCATGACCGATGGTGAGATCATAGCGCAGCTTGCGGCGCGGTATAAGCGTGCGTTGGCGACGAGGCGGAGTCTTGAAGACATCGCCAATACGGCCACTGAGCCGAAGCCTGCCGCAACGGCTGCGTCGAATGACGTTCATCCGTTGTCTCTCGGACTGTTCGACGGTGATACGGCCGGCATTATTATCAGGCAGCAGGCTCGTCGTATCGACGAGCTCGAGCGCGATGTGGTGAGGTTGCGCAACAAGCTGGACAAGGAAGTCGGGCCCAATCCTGCCTCCGCTGAGGCCTGACTTATGCTATCTAGCTTATAGATGGCGGGTGGTTCGCCCCATTTGCCAGTTCGGGGGTATAAATCATACCCCCGAACCGCCTATTCTCGTCTAGCACCCGCCATCTATAAGCGAGATACCTTTCCGCAAAGCCCCAAATCCGCCATCTATAAGCCAGATAGACCCATCAGTTTGACCATGGATAGACTCGGTTAGAGATGCTCTTGGCAAAAATGCCAATTTCGGCCTCCTGCAAAGGGTTTTGATGGGTCTAACCCATGATTTACATAAAACCTAACCCACGATTTGCATAAAACGTGGTTCGCTCAGAGCTGTGGCCGGAAAGACCGCCTAGGTCCGACCGATGCTATCGGAATCGTCAGGGAAGAAGGCACGCGGGCGGAGTGCAATATAATGTTCCCTATGGCTGGCAGTTCAAGGGGGTAAGACTGATGGCAGTTTTTCCGCATGGGAGCGCGCGCGGCGGGTCGAGAAGCGACGGTCCGCAGCAAATTAAGGACTTACGCGCCGACGATTTTTATGGCGATTCGCACGATGGCAACGACGGCTCGCGCGGTTCGCACGACACCACGCGCAACACGCGCACCTACGTTCCGCCGACGTTCGCCGAGGCGACCGATGTGTCCGAAGAGATTCGCGAGCGTCGCGCCGACGTGGGTAGATCCATTGCCCTGCGTGTGCTTGCGGCGGTGCTGATTTTCTCCGCAATCGGCATTGGTCTTTTCCCGAAAGTGCTGCAATACCAGTCCGCGCAAAAGCTGGCGAGCACGTCCGCCCGTTCCGAGCAGAGCGTCGCGGGCTGGCCGTATCCGCAGGCCGACGAGGCATTCGCCGCAGCTGGGGCGTACAACAAGCGTCTCGCCGAATCGGGACAGCCGGTGATTGGCGAGGCTGAGGATCCGCTCGCCGAGTTGTACAACAACAATCAGTCCGACTCCAGCGACGGTTCCGGTTCCAGCTCGACGGGCGCAGGCGCCACTGGCGATGGTAACAAGGATTCCGCTAGCTCCAAAGACGCGGAATACCAGCGTTTGCTGGATACTGGCGATGGCGTGATGGGTTCCATCCGCATTCCAAAGATTTCTGTGGATTTGCCGATCTACCATGGCACGTCGGAGCAGACGCTTGCGTCCGGTGCGGGGCATTTGTATGGCAGTAGTCTGCCGGTGGGTGGCAAGGATACGCATGCGGTGATTACCGGACATCGGGGTTTGGTTGAAGCCTCAATGTTTACGCGTTTGGATGAGATGCGGGTTGGCGATTACTTCTATATCGATGTGATGGGCCATACGCTTGGCTATATGGTGGATCGTATTACCGAAATCGAACCTAACGACACATCGCAATTGAAGATTACCTCTGGCGAGGATCGGGTCACGTTGATGACATGCACTCCGTACGGTGTGAATACGCATCGTCTGTTGGTTTCGGCATTACGTTCCGCCATTCCCGAAGAGATTCCCGCGGAGGATGATGCGGCAAAAGATGTGCGTGTGATTGCGGGCGTGGTGTCAGCTGCCACGTTGCTGGTCGGTTTGTTGTTGGTTTGGCTGCTCCGCTGTCCGTGGTATGTCCGTAGGCATGCCGCTTGGTGGCCAAAGCGCAACTAGGGGTTGATGGCGTTAATGTTGCACTTGACAGATGCTTTTTTGTCGAGGAAAATTCTGAAAGAGGCATGACAACGTTTGCTTATAGTTTTTGCATCGCGATTTACGGGGGCAAGAATACTCTAGAATCGCGATGATATGTGCGATTTCAAGGAAAGTATATCCCCTTGATTACCTCGTTGGGAGGGTATGTATCCCTCTGTTTTTCTCCTTAAGGTTTAGGCAACGAAGCGATTGTCGGACGGTATGTGAAGCGAAGACGCATCAAATATACCGGTCGAAGGAGGAAGGTATTTCCCCGATCGCTTAACGGTACAAGGGGGTAGGCGTATGAGACACGTCTTTGAGCGAAACAGGGCGAGGGGCACAGGTCTGTTCACGCGTCGTGTCATTGCGGCCGTCGCGACGGTCGCAATGCTCGCCGGCGTGGGGTGCGTCACTGCTTCGTCAGCGGCGGCGGAAGATGCCACGGGAGCCTTGGAACAACAAATCGAGCAGCCGGTATTGCAAGAATCTGGGCAAGAGGATTCACAGCCGGTGGAACAAAATTTGATGGTGGGAGAAGAGCAGCCGTCAGAGCAAGAGCAGCCGTCAGATCAAGAGGCTTACCAGCAAGTCGAACAAGAAACGGAACAAGAAACGAAAGAAGAGACTGAGCAGTGGGTTGAGCAGGAGGTTGAACAACAATCTGAACAACAATCTGAACAACCTGATGAGCAGCCAGTTACGTTGTCCGCTCAACCGATTGCGCGAGCAAATCGGGCGCAGTCGGTTGCTCAGAACGAGACTGGTTCTCAGTTGGGCGCTCCGGAGAAGCATAAGCGCATCAAAAAGAACAATGATGGCAGTTACACCGTGAACGTGGATGTGAAGGGCGCTGCCAGCAGCACCACGGTCACCACCACCCAGCCGATCGACTTCACGCTGGTGTTGGACGTGTCCGGTTCGATGGATGGCCCGATGGGCTCAACGGATAGGACCAAGCGGTTGGACGCGTTGAAGAAAGCTGTGGACAACTTCCTTGATGGCGCGGCGAATGCCAATAAGGGTGCGCAATCCGGTTCCGAACCGGTCCGTGTCGGGTTGGTGAAGTTCTCTGGTAAGGAATCAAATAACGTCGGGAATGACATGTACCGGAGTGGTGGATACCAGTACAACTATTCCCAGATCGTAAGCAAGCTGACTGCGGATATGAGTGGCCTGAAAACCAAGGTCAACGAGCTTAAAGCTGCTGGTTCCACCCGGGCCGACAATGGATTCAAACGCGCGGTCAAGGTAATGGAAAATGCTCGGACCGATGCGAAGAAGGTCGTCATTTTCTTTGCGGATGGTACGCCTTCGTCGGTGTCCGATTTCGATGCTTCGGTGGCAAACGGCGCGGTCACCGCAGCGAAAACTTTGAAGGATCAAGGTGATATGGTGTATTCCATCGGCATCTTCGCCAGTGCCGACCCGTCCTCGCTCTCCAGCAAAGAGAATCAGTTCATGCATGCGGTGTCCAGCAATTTCCCGAAGGCGATAGCGTACAACAATCGTGGCGGCGGAGATAAAGACGCCGGGTATTACAAGGCCGCCAAGAACGCGTCGGAACTGAACGCCATCTTCGACGAGATTCAGAAGAGCGAGACCACCACATCCGCATACACCAAGGTGACCATGGAGGACACGCTCTCCGGCTATGTCGAGCTTGCGGATAGCAACTACAAGGTCGTTGCCAAGGATGCTTCCGGCAAGGTGGTCTCCTTGATTAAGAATGTCGATTACACCTTGACGTATGACGAGACCTCGAAGAAATTCAGGGTCGAATTCCTGAAGCCTCTGGCCGACAACGTGACGTACACGCTGGAATACAACGTGAAGCCGACACAGAAGGCGTATGACGAGTATGCCGCCAACCTGAATGCCGGCAAGGATGGATACGCCGATGTGAAGGGCGACGCGGACACCGATCTGTCAGAGAACATCACGTCTTCCGGTCGGCCGGGTTTTCATGCGAACGATTCCGCGTGCCTGGCGTACTCGGCCGATGGCGTGGATCATAAGTGCAGTGAGAACCTGTATCCGCACCCGGTGGTGCAGGTAGTCTCCTCGACGTTGCACGTCGACAAGCAGTGGAGCGGTAACGGCCAGAAGCCGGAAAGCATCACGGTGGATATCAAACAGGGCAACGATACCTATAAGACGGTCACGCTGAAGCGTGACGATAGCGGCAAATGGTCCACCGACGTGATTATTCCGGCAGGCGCCCAAAAGACGTACACGGTGACGGAAGTCGAACCGGACAGCCACTTGTGGAAGGCTTCCTACCAGCACAAGGTCGGCGATGGAAATCTTGCTGACGGCAATGTGGTGACGGTGCCGGAATCCATGGCATCGCAGAACGCCACAGTAGTCATCACCAACACGTTGAAGCAGACCATGCTGACGCATGCGATTGGCGTGCAGAAGGAGCTGAAGGGGCGCGATTGGAAGGATTCCGACGAGTTCACTTTCAAGCTGAAGGCAGACGATTCCAATCCAGACGCGCCGATGCCAGCTTCCTGCAAGAACCAGTCGGCGTGCACGGTGACGGTGAAACGCGATTCGTCTGACGATCACGTTGCTTACTTCGGCGACATCACGTATGACGCAGGTGAAGCCGAGTACACATATCTTGTGACGGAGAACGCTGGTAATGCTTCCGCAATGTATTACTCGCAGGCGGAATACCGGGTGGTCGTGGGCGTGATGAAAGACGGAACGTCCGGTGAATGGAAGGCCGTTGTCAAATCCGTGACCCAGCTGAAAACCGATTATGGTGCCGCTGGTTCGAATTGGGATAGTACCCGGCCAATGCTGTTCACCAACAAATACATTTCGGCATCGTCGCTGCCATTGACGGGCCGCATGGGCGCGGAACGATGGTGGCAACTGGCGGCGAGCGGGATTGGCGTGCTGGCATTGCTCGCCGTCGCTGCGGCCGACCAGTGGAGACGCAAGAAGCGGCTCGGCTGAACAACACAGGATTTGCGGATCGCGGGGGCATGTTGGGTTCCCGCCTCCCGCGATTGCAGAACACAGTAACCAACAATTAGGAAGAGGAGATTCTCATGAAGATGAGGAAGCTTTTTGCAGGGCTGGCCGCCGCGGCAACGTTGCTGAGCGGCATGGCCATCGGCGTCGCCGCCGCACAGGCTGATGATGCTCCATTGCTGCAAGTTAACCACGCACAGGAAGACCATACGTACACGCCATACAAGTTTGCCACGTTCGAGAATCCTGGCAATGGCTCGGTCGAAGTGAAAACGGTTGACGCATGGAAGGGAGCTGTGACCACCGCTGCTGACGCGGCTGATGGAAGTCACAACGGCATCCCGACAGAGTACAAGGATAATCCAGCCGCCTATGTGGCGACGTTCACTGCGGATCAGCTCCGTGTCTTCGCCAAGACCTTGGCTGGAATTACTCCGCCGGCAGGACCTGATGGTACTGGCCTGACCGTAACCAAGGAGCAGGCAAATACGAGCCAGGCGGTCAATGTGGACGGAGAAGGCTGGTATCTGGTGAAGGATACGTTCACCAAGGCTGGCGAAACGACTGCGACGTCGGGAACTCCGGCTGTGGTGGCCACCACCGTCAATGGACTGTCCAATCTGAGGATTGCTGCCGATGCGACGACCGGTCAGGGCAACATCACGACTGAAGGCCAGTTCAACGCGAAGAACGCGAATCCGACCGACGAGCCGCTCAAGTTCGCCCGGATGAATGACGTGGATGTGAACGGTCAGAGCGTAAAGGTGGGCGACACCGTGGACTTCACTGTGGCCGCGGAGGTTCCTCATGCTGCGGCTGGCTGGGATGCGTACCCCTTTACCATTACCGATATCGCGTCCAAAGGTTTGCGGATTGCGGAAACGAGTGACTTCAAGGTCCAGTTCAGAGATCATACTACTGTGAATCCCGATCTGTACACGATAACGCAGGAAGGCAATGCTCAATCCGGCACCACCACGACCATCTATTTTGCCGATGCCACAACGCTGGCCGGTAGGACGATCGTCGTGTCGTACCAGGGCACCGTCACCAAGGATGCGTTGGATGGCTTGAGCGGCAGTGTGGACAACAAGGCCACAATCACCACCAAGGATGGTACCAGCGGTGAAGGCAAGACTGTCCTTAAGACCTACGGTTTCCAGTTCACGAAGATTGGCAAGGAAGGGAATGAGGCCAAGCCTCTAGCCGGCGCCAAGTTCGTTGTCAAGAATGCGGAGGGCAAGTTCCTTAAGCAGGCTGAGGACGGTGCGTGGTCGTTTGTTTCCGATCAGAATGATGCCAAGACGTTCACTACTGAGAATGATGGTTTGGTGAAGGTCGCGGGTCTTGCGGCAGGAACCTACACGGTTGTGGAGACTCAGGCTCCGACCGATTACGCCCAGAACTTCAGGGTCACTTTCAATGTGGAGATCACAGATGAAGGTCTCATCACCTTCGAGCCGGATGCCCTTCGTCAGGTCCAACCGGTCAATAACACCACTGCGAATGCCACCGCTACCGTGCTGAACGTCAAGTCTGTCACTCAGCTGCCGCTGACCGGTGCCGCGGGAACCGTGTTGTTCACCGTCGTGGCGCTGCTGGTGGGTGGCGCTGGCGTGGCTGTGGCGGTCAAGAGTCGTCGCCGCACGTACTGAGCGCATGCGTTCGGTGTGAGTGAGTTGTGAATTGACTCACTCACAATAAAAGTCAATGCGGGCGGTTGTGGGTATTCCATAATCGCCCGCATTGACGTGTGGCCGATCGGTTGAAGCAATATACGGTCAGCAATATTTGAAAAGCTGCTTGTGAGAAGTCGGATATACACTTGCTTCATCACGGGGTATAGCAAAGGGGGTAAAACGATGCGCGGTGGAGGATCATTCAGCATGGACGAGCTCCAAATGTTGCGGGATCTGCCGGCGGTGGCTAACGTGTCGAAAGACCGCATCACGTACTCCAACGCCTTCAAACAGGTGTGTGTCATACGGTATCTTGCGGGGGAATCGCCGACCAAAATCTTCCGCGAGGCGGGATTGCCGCCGGAACTGATTGGGTATAAACGTATAGAACGAAGTGTGGCGCGTTGGAAGGCTGCCGTCCTCAAATCCGTGAGTGGTAGCAGTGACATGAGTAACGGCGAAATCATTACGGAGCTCGTCAACCTGTATGTTCATGCGGTGACGCGCAAGGAGAAACTCGACGGCATCGCAGGAATCGCCAATTCCGATAAGGCGAACATTGGAAATGCTCCGCATCCGCTGGACAGGGCGAACGTGTCGGGGGGGGGTGTATATCCGCTGACGTGCCCGTCCCATCCGATGCGGCTGCCATCGCCGTGCCGCCTGCACCTCTCAGCGCGAGCAGCGGCCTTGACAGCGAGACGGCGCTTGTCATCATCAAACAACAGGCTCGGCGCATCGACGAGCTGGAACGCGAAAACGAATCGCTCCGTGGCAAGCTGAAAACCTTGGCAAGCTGACTCCACCCGTCGCAAAGCGTTTTTTGGAAAAGATGCGAATCTGCCACATATAGCGCATTTCGCGGTGCGAACAACGGCGGAGATTGTGCGGTTGGCGCGGTAGGGTGTGAACATTATGACTTTTGGGAATACGAAAACCGGAAAAACTGGTACAAGCACGTCCGAAGCGACGGAAACCGCGCATATCAAATCCATCGAAAGCCTCGACAAAGACAACGACATGGAACGCGGCCTGAAAAACCGCCACGTCCAGTTCATCGCCATCGGCGGCACCATCGGCACCGGCCTGTTCTTAGGCTCCGGCAAGTCGATCGCGCTGACCGGACCGAGCATCATTTTCGTATACATCGGCGTGGGCCTTATCATGTTCCTGCTGATGCGAGCCATCGGCGAAATGATGTACAGCGACCCGAGCCAGCACACCTTCATCAACTTCATCACCCGTTATCTTGGACGTGCATGGGGCAAATTCGCCGGCTGGACGTACTGGATCGTGCTCATCCTGACCGGCATGACCGAAATCACAGCCGTCAGCACCTATTTCGTCACATTCTTCGGCACGTTCGGCATAGACCTCAACGCGTGGAAATGGCTTATCGAACTGTGCTTCCTTGTGGCGCTCACCGGCATCAATCTCATTGCCGTGAAAGTGTTCGGCGAGGCGGAATTCTGGTTCTCCATGATCAAAATCACGCTGATTGTGGGTCTGATTGTCACCGCCGTGGTGATGCTGTTCCTCGGTTTCAGCTACCCGGCCACGCATATCGAAGGCGTGGACGGCACGGTCTCCGGTGCCACTGTGAGCCTTACGAACATTACCGACGGCTTCCAGCTTGCGCCGAACGGCTGGATGAACTTCTTCATGAGCTTCCAGATGGTGTTCTTCGCCTACCAGCTCATCGAATTCGTAGGTGTGACCGTATCCGAAACGCAGAACCCACGCAAAGTGCTGCCGAAGGCCGTCAACGAGCTGATCATGCGCATCCTCATCTTCTACGTGGGCGCGCTCGTGGCCATCATGGCCATCGTGCCGTGGCGCAACTTCCATCAGAACGCGGACGGCTCGTTCGGTTCGCCGTTCATCATGGTGTTCAAATACGCTGGGCTCGACTGGGCCGCCGCGCTCGTGTTCTTCGTGGTGATCACCGCAGCCGCGTCGGCACTCAATTCGCTGATCTACTCGGCGGGCCGCCACCTGTACCAGCTTGCGCAGGACTCCGAATCGCCCGCTATGCAGCGCCTCGGTGAGGTGTCGGATCACAAGGTGCCGGCGAAGGCGATCATCGTGTCCGGCTGCATGATCCTGTTCTCCCCGCTGATCAACGCGATTCCGGGCGTTTCCGGCGCGTTCGTGCTGTTCGCTTCGGCCGCCAGCGCCGTCGTGATCTTCATCTACATCCTGACGATGCTTGCGCACCGCCGCTACCGCCAGAGTGCCGACTTCCTGCCGGACGGCTTCGTGATGCCGGCCTGGCAGGTGTGCGACTGGATTGCGATTGCGTTCTACGTGTTCGTGTACGTCACGCTGTTCCTGTCCGCAGATACGCGCGGTTCCGCCATCGCCGGCCTGCTGTGGCTCGTCGTGTTCGGCGGCTACTGCCTGCTGCACGAGCGATTCCAGAACCGCGACCTGAAGGCGGCTCTAGGGAAGTAGACGTATTGCCTGTCGCTGCGGTATGCGTGGCATGCGCGTGTTGCGCTACGTGTCGCGCATCCGACGAAAGAGGGTCGGTGGAAACCTTGCGAAAATGTGCGTTTCCACCGACCCTCGTCGTGTAATCGCAATAAAACAGTGCGAAACGTTAGTGCACGAATCGTACGAAATCGGCGCGAATCAGCCGATGTAGTCGGCTTCGTTCGTCGGGCTGGACGGCACGGCGTGATCTTCCGTCACCTTGCCCAGGCCGGACAGGTACGCTTCACGGCCCGCCTCGATCGCGTTCTTGAAGGCGCGCGCCATCAGCGGAATGTTGCCGGCGGAAGCGATTGCCGTGTAAGCCATCACCGCGTCCGCGCCCATCTCCATGGCCTCCGCGGCCTGGCTCGGACGGCCGATGCCCGCGTCGATGATCACCGGAACGTTGGAATTCTTGATGATCACCTCAATGAAATCGCGTGCGCGCAGGCCCTTGTTCGAGCCGATCATCGCGCCGAGCGGCATCACGCATGCCGCGCCCGCGTCCTCAAGACGCTTCGCCGCGATCGGGTCCGGGAACATGTACGGCATGACCACGAAACCTTCCTTCGCCAGCTTTTCCGTGGCCTTGATGGTCTCCTCGTTGTCAGGCAGCAGGTACTTCGACTCGTGCTCGATCTCCACCTTCACGAAGTCCGTCTGGCACACCTCGCGCGCGAGACGTGCGATGCGCACCGCCTCCTCCGCGTTGCGCGCGCCCGACGTGTTCGGCAGCATGGTGATGCCCTTCGGAATGTAGTCGAGCAGGTTGTTTTCGGTGGTGCGGCAGCGGCGCAGCGCCATGGTGACGATCTGCGTGCCCGCGTTCTCGATGGTCGCCTTGATGCTGTCTCTTATACACATCTCCGAGCCCACGAGACA
>ENA-OYZO01000185-OYZO01000185.1-human-gut-metagenome-genome-assembly--contig:-NODE-185-length-27815-cov-6.649135_pt1 | contig 27815 bp, 27 predicted proteins | sample MGYA00243293_ERZ653481 | MGnify/ENA primary metagenome ERZ653481 (study PRJEB26926, sample SAMN06165094) | human gut metagenome | biome: ENVO:00009003; feature: ENVO:2100002; material: ENVO:00002003... | reverse complement strand
GATCCTGAGATGTCTCGTGGGCTCGGAGATGTGTATAAGAGACAGGTTTACTTCTTGGAGCCGTTTTCTTTGCAGCGGGGTCAGCACTCCTTCTGTATTGAATTTTCTGGCTATATCCGTAGTAGACAGGCCGCTGATAAAAAGATTAAATACACGCCGGACTACGGCGGCAGCATCCTCGTCCACCAAAAGGGTGTGCTTATTTCCCGGTGTTTTCTGGTAGCCAAAGAACGCATAGGGGGCAACGCAGTAGCCTTTTTCGGCAAGCTGTTTTTTGGTTGATCTCACTTTTTCCGACAAGTCTTTGCTGTAAAGGTCGTAGATCACATTTCGAAAGGACACATCAATCAGGCCAGCAGAACCATACTTGTGATCCTTGCTGTCGTAGGAATCATTGATGGCGATGAAGCGGACATCCAGGAAGGGAAAAATCTGTTCCAGATAATCACCGACTACGATATAGTCACGCCCAAACCGGGACATATCCTTGACGATAATGCAGTTGATTTTCCTCTGGCGTACCTGTTCCAAAAGCCGCCGGACGGCTGGCCGCTCCATGTTCGTCCCAGAATAACCATCATCACAAAATTCGAGAATCTGCGCCCCGGCAAATTCGGGCCGCAGTTCAATGAAACGGCGGATGTAGGCCCGCTGATTGACAACACTGTTGCTTTCACTTTTTTCATCGGACAGGTCATCGTCCTCAGCGGAGAGCCGGATGTAAATGGCTATCACATAGTTCATCATCTGCTGCAAGATCTCCGGCATCGTTCTGCACCTCCTTCTGAAACAGTTTCTTCATCTCGTCCTGATAGTTCAGCACGATATGTACCTGCTTGTCCTCATTCACATAGATCTTCTCCACCAGCGCCAGCAGCATCTCACGGGTCAGCTCTTTCTCGTCCCGGAACTTGGCAAAGGCTGAGAACCACCTGTTTTGTTTGGGGTTCGCCTCCGGCAAGGCGTCTTTTTCCGCCTGTAAATTCTGAAGGCGTCCCTCAAGCTGACGGGCTTCATCCTCATACCGGCTTTTTCCAAACAGATAATCCGCCTGCGTTACAATACCATCTACATAGCTTTCAAAGAGCGTCTGGCGGAGTGTGTCCAGCTTTTTCAACCGCCCCTGCACCGATACGATTTCATTGTCAAGGGCCGTCCTGCGGCTTCTGACCACCGAGGACCGGCTGATCTTTTGGATAACCGACTCCGCATCTGTGAGCATCGCCATCTGGAACCGAAGGACCTCATAAACGGCCGCTTTCAAATCGTTTTCCCGCAGGCCGCCCGCGTTAGGGCATCCGGCATCCAGAAGCATGGCATGGCGGGGGCAGATAAAGTGGTACGCCACCGTTCTGCCTTTGTTGTAAACGCTCTTATAGCGTGTCATATTGTGCTGGCAGCACGCGCACACCACAAGCCCCTCGAAAATATTTTCGCTGTCAAAATGGGCGTATTTCCCTAGACGGCTGTGGTATTCCTCGTGCTTGGCCTTCAAAATAGACTGTACTGCGTCAAACAGCTCTTGTTCAATGATCGCCTCATGGGTGTTGGGGACAATGATCCATTCTGATGGGGGCATGATTTTTTGCTTCTGCCCAGCGTGCAGCTTTGTGATTTTTTTGCCCTGAACCATGTGCCCCAGATACACCGGATTCTCCAAAATATGCTTCACTGTCTGCGTCTGCCACGGGCTGTTTTCAGAAAACCTCTTGGTAAACACAACGCCCTGCAAATAGCGGTGGTAATTGGGATTGGGAATCTGTTCGGCAGTCAATGTCCTTGCAATCGCGGCGTTGCTCATCCCATCCTTTTTCATCTGAAAAATGCGCTGCACTACCTTCGCTGCGTCTGGGTCAACGGCCAGCTTGTGACGATCCTCCGGGGATTTCACATAACCATAGGCGGCAAAATTGCCGATAAACTCGCCGCTGCGCTTCTTAGTGTCCAGCGCGGAATATACCTTTTGAGAAATGTCCTTGGCGTAAATGTCGTTCATCAGGTTTTTCAGCGCAATCGTCATGGCCTCTCCGCTGTCCGCCCGGATGCTGTCGTAGTTGTCGTTGACGGAGATAAACCGCACTCCCATGAAGGGCAGTACCTTTTCCAGAAAGTTTCCGGTTTCCAGGAAGTCGCGCCCGAACCGTGACAGGTCTTTCACGATGATGCAGTCCACCCGGCCCGCTTTCACATCCTCCATCATCCGCTGGAATCCGGGGCGCTCAAAATTTGTCCCGGTTTCTCCGTTGTCACGATAGCAGTCGTACAGCTCCAAATCAGGGTGCTTGGCGATATATCCGCACAGATAGTCGATCTGCGTTTGCAGGCTCTCGCTGTCCTTGCGGTCACGGGTGTCCATGATGGAGAGGCGCACATAAAGGGCTGTGCGGAAAATCCGCAGAACGGTGGTCTTGGGCAGTTCATCTACCGGAACGCCCTGTGCGGCCGCGATCTGTTTTCTTCTGCTCACACGCGCCATTTACACCGCCTCCTTTACCGTGGGGGCTGCCTGCGCCGACTGACGATCCATATACTGTTCGATGTAGGCTGCCGCCGCCCTGTACTCATTCTGGTACTTGAAAATGATCTCAATTCGGTTCCCTTCATAGACATAGATACGGTCGATGATCTTCACCAGGATTTTGCGCTCCATCACATCCACATGGCGGAAGGACTTGAAATGGGCGATCCATTCCCCCTGCGGGGAACCCGCCCGCACAATGGCGTCCAATTCCTCCTGCCGCTTACTGATGGCCGCCGCAATCGCCTCGCACTTTTCCGTGTAAATCCGCTGATACTGCTTGAACTCATCTTCATTCAGCAGATGGTCCACGAACTTCTCATAAGCGGACATTTTGAACCGCATGGCCTGTTCATAATCGGCTTTCAGCTTTTCAAGCTGCCGGTCAATCTTTCTGGCCTCTGTGTCCTCTGCGGGGAGGGCGGCGATGAATTGCAGGGTTTTCTCAATATTAAGCACCGTTTCCATGTGAGCGTGGATACAGTCACGAACTGCGTCTGTCAGCAGCGCCTCGCTGATATTGTGGGTAGTGCAGGCGGTTTTATCCACCCGATTGGTGGAACAGGAGTAGTAAAAATATTTTTTCCCGCCTGCCGGAACGGTCTTGCGGATCATGTTCTGCTTGCAATCAGCGCAGAACAAAAGTCCCGAAAAGGGATAGACCGTCTTTTTCTGTACGGCGATTCTGGTGTCCCGGCACAGCAGGCCGCTGACTGTCCGAAAATCCACCTCGCTGATAATCGGCTCATGGGCGCCGGGAACCCTGATCCACTCGTCCTCTGGCTTCTCCATCAGCTTCTTGATTTTATAGTTTGGCCGCCCTGTCTTTCCCTGAACCATCACCCCGATATAGAGGGGATTCTTCAGGATGCGCCCGACCGCTACCGCTGACCACTTGGCCTGCGGGTTGCTCTTGAAGCCGGAGATATACTTCATCCCCAGGGAACGCTTGTATTCTGAGGGCGAGAGGACCCCATCGGCGTTCAGCCGGTCAGCGATCCCTTGCTGGCTCATTCCCTCCAGCTTCCAGCGGAAAATATCCCGCACCACCTCGGCGGCGTAATCGTCCACAACAAGCTGATTTTTGTCGTGCGGTGATTTCAGATAGCCGTAGGCGGCAAATGCTCCTACAAACTGGCCCTTTCGTTTCTTGACCTCCAAATGGCTGCGTATTTTTACCGAAATATCCCGGCTGTAAGAATCGTTCATCAGGTTTTTAATGGGAAGCAGGATGGTGCTGGCCTGCCCCTGTGCGTTAGCGGTGTCGTAGCCGTCGTTGATGGCGATAAACCGCACCCCGTGGTCTGCAAACTCCTGTAAGACCTTTCCGGTTTCGATATAGTTGCGCCCCAAACGGGACAGGTCTTTTACCACGACACAGTTGACAGCGCCGGAACGCACATCCTGTAAAACTTCCTGAATCCCAGGACGAAAAAAATCAACGCCACTAAACCCGTCATCCTTCCTTTCGGCATGGATGCGGATTTCTGGCATTGATTTCAAAAATTCCGTGATAAATTCCCGCTGATTCTTGATGCTGTTGCTTTCCGGCTTATCTCCATCGTCATCAGACAGACGGAGATAGATGTCGGCGTCATAAACAGCTTGCGCGGTCAAATTTTTCATAACAATGCCTCCAATCGTTTTGTTCGTCAGTCCCAACAACGATTGGAGTGCGAGTTTTGTCCGATTTCTATTATACAGCAGGGCACAGTCAGTGTCCAGGTGTTTTTTTCGGTTCCATTCGTGTCGGGGATTTACAGGGTACGGAGATAGCTTTCAAATTGTTCCTCCATTGTGGTTTCCTTGGCCGCCTCGGAGAAGCCGATTTTCACGACGATCTTTCCGTGGCGGAAGCAGTAGGGATTGCGGATCTGGCGGATGAAGTCCAGCACCCGTTCCTCTTTTGGAAGTTCTGTGTGGATGGATATATCCCGAATATCGACAAGCTGTTCTGGATCGACCGTCTTAATGTCAACGGCGGAGAGCGTATCAAGCTCTGCAAGTGTAAGTGATTTCAAACAGGCTCCTCCTTTCTGCCTCTACCAATCTATTCAGAAGGGCGCCTGTCCTATGCCAGAGAACGCAGGCCCACGCTGATTGCCAGGGCTGCATCGATCTCCTTCATCTTTTTCTTGCTGATCTGCCCGATATAGCCCCGAAGCCGCCTGCGGTCAACCGTCCGTATCTGCTCCAACAGCAGCAAGGATGTAGGGGCAAGGCCCGGCACATTGTCCAGCAAAACATGGGTAGGAAGGTGGGTCTTATCCCTCCGGCTGGTGATGGCCGCCGCCACCACGGTAGGGCTGAAATAGTTTCCCACATCATTTTGGAGAATGAGGATAGGGCGCGTTCCGCCCTGCTCCGAACCAACCACCGGGTTCAGGTCGGCATAGAACAGAGCGCCGCGCCGGATCGCCTTTCGCCGCATAAGAATGACCTCCTGAAATAAGTAAGCCGGAAACAGGGCAGGCCCCGAAAGGTCCGCCCTGCGTCCGGCGAATTTTTTCCAATCTGTTTTCTTTCATTGTGCTATTTGTCCTCGACACCCCGCACATGGGAAGTCATCAGCGGCCAGCAGCGAACCAGCCCACGGGAATCTCACCCCTCCGAGGATCTCTCCGAGCTGTCCCCATTGCGTGATCCTGCGGTCAGGCAGGGCTGTGGCTGGACAGGAGTACCATTGTACCCTTTGCCGGTCATGGCCGCGCCGGGAGCTGCCCGGTTTTTACAGACCGCCGTTTCTCGCTCATACAGGCAGGATGACAGCAAGACCAATGAAAGAAAGTAGGTGGGATTTGCTCATCCGTGCCGTACCTCATGGCGCGGCTTCTGAATCGGCTTTTGCTCATCGCACTGGCAAAGGGGAAGTTACCGATGAATGGGTATGCGGTTGTCAAGGAACAGGTGAAAGGGGTAGTTCAGAAAGAACACCTTTCACCCATCGTCCTGAAACCGCAGGGGTGTCAACCCTGTTCCGCAAAAAATTTTTTTAATTTCCCGATGGCAAGGTTCAGAGATTTGGCAACCGCCTGATGGCTTGTCCCCTCCAGCCTGCCGATCTGCCGGGTGGACAGGCCACGGAACACATGAAGTCGAAAACGCCGCTTCTGGACTTCTGTAAGTACGCCCGCAGCAAACAGCCGCTCCAATGCAGTCCAGGCATAGCAGCGGTTTTGGATTTCTACCGCCAATTCTTCCAATTCGTCCTCCAATGGACGGGTAGAACAGCAGTCCATTTCCTCTAAACCGTGAATGGACACATCCTTACGGGTCTGGGCGCTTTCAGCCCGATCCTGTTCATAGTAAATCTCATCGGACAGGGCTTTCAGCTCCGCAAAGTCCTGTTCTGTTTTATCCGGGTTCTCCTTCAGGTAATCCGCCAGAGAAACCTCAATAATTTCATCATGGAAGCGATAAACAATATTGGGGCTGTATTTGTTTATTGCATAATCACTTTTGCGATAATCCCGCAATTTTTGTACCTCCGATCTGTTTTTTGCGAAAACAGATCGGAGGTGGCGGCGCCCTGCTCCTGTAACCAGGTCGCCTATGAAACAAGCGGTTGACTTTGTAATCTGGTACAAAATCAACCGCTCGAAAGATAGGTGCATTGAGAAGCCCAATGGCGTATGGAGCATCAGCAGGCGGAGGCTTGTCCCCAGATGGGGCAAACTCTCTCCCGCAAAAGCGCCGGTGAACGCCGATTGAAAATTGTCCATTAAAAGCCGTGTGTCGTTTGAGAAGGACAAAAAGCAGCTTCCCAATGCTGTGGATTTTCTCATCCATAGCACACTACTCCTTGCCCGCTTATGCGGACGGCACACAGGCGGCTGGCATCATCCCCTTTCTTTTAAGCGTGGCAGCCCAAAGCTGCCGCCCTTGCTGATATATGCTGTTGTAAGGTTGAACCGGGAAAAATCATAGGGATATTTCCCGGATTATGTCGATGGATAAAAGAAAAGCGGCCCCCATCCTGTTACCGGACAAAGACCGCTTTGATTGATTTCATGATATTTTTTCTTTGGGGTTCTCTAATCATGCGCCTCACCTCATTTCATATTTTTAGAGGGATATTGGTAGAAACTGCCACGAAATGAAGTTTATCGGGTCGAGTTATGGATAACTTAATGGCAAGCTGAAAAAGCCTGTCGAACGGGAATAATCGTTCGACAAACAGCCCCATAAAACACTCCGTATGAGTATCCTGTAAAAGACGAGGGTAGTCAATCAATGACTACCCTAAATCGTCTATTTCTTTGGGACAACCAACTTATATCCAGTCCCAATTACTGTTTTAATATATTGTGGATGCCGAGGGTCTGGTTCCAGTTTGCTCCGCAGACGGCAAATCGTATTTTCCACTGTATTGGAGCCAAAATGCTGCTCTGTGTCCCAGGCAGAAGCATAGAGCTGATCCCTTGTAAACACTCGTCCGGGGCTTTTTGCCAGACAATAGAGCATGGAATATTCGCCATGATTCAGGTGAATTTCTTCTCCGGCTTTCAGTACCCGACGATAGGCCGGATAGATTTTGACATCCCCAAATGACAACATGGAAGATGTTGCCTCGATCACTTGGACAGATTTACCGTGCAGGGCATCCATGATAGTCTGAAACACATTCTCATCTGGGTCAATCGCCCGGATAATTATGATTTCCTCCATATTGTCATCACCTCAACTTTTCAAGACATTTTTGCCTGTTCTTTAGATTCTTCAAACACTGCGGATGCAGCTTTGAGTTGCTGGAAGCTGCTCTCACTGATAGTATGTTCCATCCGACAAGCATCCCGTTCTGCCGCCTCTGGATCGACACCAACATTTATCAGTAACCGAGTAAAGAAACAATGTTTTTCATAGGTCTGCTCGGCTACCTCCTGGCCTACATCTGTTAGATGGAGAAAGTGGTCCTCGTCCATCATAAGGAAACCTCCGTCTTTCAGCGTATTAACCGCATGACATACGCTGGGCTTAGAAACTCCAAGATGTTGGGCCACATCCACTGAGCGCACCATACCCTGTTTCTTTTGGAGAACCAATACGGCCTCTAAATAATCTTCTCCTGCTGCCGTAGTACGCTTCATTTTTTCCATGTAGTCCTCCCAGGCTAACCTCATCAATAGAGAAAACATACGCCGCTATACTTTTTTCCCAGATAGTTTCCAGTTAATGGCCTTTTCCCGAATATTTACAAAGTCTGCATAGATACCGGGTTGATCCATCAGTTCCTGATGCGTGCCTCGCTGGGCAATTCCCTTATTGGCAATAACAACAATCTGCTGTGCGTTGCGTACAGTTTTCAGCCTATGAGCAATAATAATGACCGTTTTATTTTGAGTCAGCTTTTCGATAGCTTCTTGAAGTTCTGCCTCATTTTCTGGGTCTACGCTGCTTGTGGCTTCATCTAGAATAATAATAGGCGTATCTTTTAGAATGGCACGGGCAATCGAAATTCGCTGTTTTTCACCACCGGATAGAGTTGCGCCACTCTCGCCAATCACCGTGTCATACCCATTGGGGAGAGTCATAATAAAATCGTGGCAACAGGCGCTCTTGGCCGCTTGGACAACCTCCTCGTGGGTAGCGTTTGGCTTGCCAAATTTAATATTGTTCTCAATGCTGTCTGCAAAGAGAAAAACATTTTGGAACACCATACTAATATTGGAGAGGAGGCTATCCAATTTGTACTCACGAATATCCGTGCCACCCAGTTTGATGCTGCCCTCATTCACATCCCAAAAGCGAGCTATCAAGTTGCATAAAGTAGTCTTTCCAGAACCAGATGGCCCTACGACTGCCGTAGTTGAGTTCGCCGGTATTATAAGATTGACATGGCTTAAAATTTGATGTTCTCCATAAGAAAAGCTAACATCTTGAAGTTCAATCGTTGTATCTTTCGGGATGATTTCCTTTCCAGACAGATCCATCACAGGTGTATCATCAATCGCATCCACTTTGTCGATGGAGCTTTCAATTAGACGGAGAGCAAAGGATTTTCCCCCAGCAGCTTCTAGTTCACTAAAAATCAGGAAAGAAGCCACACACATCAACAGGCAATACACCAGGGTCATGCTTCCCTGTAAGTAAAACAGGATAGAGCAAAACATGATTGCCACACTTGCCAACCGAAGGCTGAACAGTTGAAGCATCCCATACGGTCCAAAAACAGTTTCCAGTTTTGTGTTTTTTGCACGACTTTCCTCAATAGCCTGTTTCATCTTCTGATTGGAACCACCACCAAGATTAAAGGACTTCACAATACTCATACCTTGAATGTATTCCAGTGTAGCGCCCACCAGATCTTCCTGTGCAGCCTGACGCTTTGGTGAAATCTCCTGTGATTTTTTCTGAAGAAGCGAATTACAAAGTAGAAACAGAGAAATCCCTAAACAAGCCAGCAGCCCTATTCTCCAATCAAATAAAAACATAACGAGTGTAATAACAGTTACATGAATAAAGCCATGAATCACAGTAATCAGTACAGAGGGAGCGTTGTTCTCCACATCGCTAATTGTTGTAGTGACCGTAGAGGTCAAGTTACCCAGGCTGTGGTTGTTGAAGTAACCCATTGGCATATACTTCATTCGATCTCCCACATGGATACGCTTATCCGCACACATAAAATATCCTACTTTTGTCTGTGAGAAATCAGAAATATAACTGCAAACAACTTTTCCAATCACTCCAGCCAGGAGTAGCAGAAAGGCAAATAAAACATCCTTTCCTTGAATACCTTCCACCAATCCATTCAAAATGAAAAACAAAGCACCAATCTGGAACATATCAAAGATAGAATGTAGCAGACTGAACACCACCGATTTTTTCAGTACGCTTTTCCAGCGGCCGGAAAAAGCATAAATTTTTTTCAAAGCGGTAATCATGCTGTTTCACCTCCCTCATCACGACTCCCAATATGAGCCTTCCACATTCCCTGATAAAGTGGGCATGATTTCAAAAGTTCCCCGTGGGTTCCAGCAGCCTCAATATGACCTTTATTGACCACTACAAGCTGATCCGCTCCTGTCACGGTATAAAGACGATGGGCCACCATAATCAATGTTTTGCCTTGAACCAACTTGGAAATGGCCTCCTGTACCAGACTTTCATTTTCTGGATCAAGGTAGGCGGTTGCTTCATCGAAAATGACGATTGGGGCATCCTTCAGCATGGCTCTGGCAATAGCAATCCGCTGTCGCTCACCACCAGATAAATGCCCGCCAGCACCACCTACAACCGTATCATAGCCGTACTCCAAACTCATAATAAAATCGTGGCAACCGCATTTTCTGGCGACTTCCTCCACCTCTTGATCGGTAGCAGACAACCGGCCCATACGGATATTCTCCCGGATACTCTCGTCAAAAAGATAATTGTCCTGAGACACATAAGACACATAGCCAGCAAGTTGGGAAAGCGGTATCTGATTTAGCTCTACGCCTCCAAGGGTGATTGTGCCGGAAGTGGCCTCCCAAAATCCTGTAATCAACTTTGTAATAGTAGATTTACCAGAGCCGGACGGCCCTACCAATGCGGTCATTGTACCTGGCTTAATAGTTAGGTTAATGTGATCGAGAATAGGTTTTGATGCGTTCTGGTCATAGGCGAATGAAACATCCTGAAATTGTATGGACAAATCATGGATTTCCGCATCATGGCTGGGGCGTACCATTTCAGGTGCATCCAGCAGACTTCCCACTTCGCCGACTATTGTGCCGAGCTGCGAAATGCTATCTGTGAATTTTATTGCGCCCAGAATTGGCCCAACAATGCCCAGGGACAGAATCATAATCGTTAGGAACACCGGGGCCGATAAAGTTCCATGTTGATAAAGCACAGAGCCAATGGGCAGAACCGCAAGCCATACACTCGGCCAAATCGTATTGCTCATAGACATAAATAGCTGGGTATTCTTCATCCAATCAACTGCAAAGGCAGCATCATCATTCACTGCATCCGAATATTTCTGGTAAGAGTTTGCAGACTGATTAAATGCTTTAATGACTTCGATACCGCCCACATACTCAATAATGGTGGCGTTCATTTTCTGGACACGCTTCATCAGACCGGAAAACCGTTCGCTATAACCACGGGACATTCCCATATAACACAGAAATCCTATGGGCAGAGTTATCAGAGATGCTAATGCCATCCGCCAGTCCAGAAAGAATAAATAGATGATAATGCAGAGTGGTACAAATAGATTAGAAGTCATTTCTGGAACCAAATGTGCAAGTATCGGCTCCATACTTTCCACCCGGTCCACAATAATATCCTTAAATCGCCCAGACGGCTGATCCAAAATATATCCCATTGGTACACGCGATAATTTATCTGTAATTTTGATGCGTACTTCTTTGAGTGTTTGAAAGGTCGCAGTATGGGATACTGTTGTAGACAAGGTGGAAAACAGCAGCTTTAGTGTGAATCCAAGTAAAATTATTCCACACCAAAGCGCATAAGTATTTAGGGCAGTTATCCCATTCATCAAACAAAGCATTATGTATGCGATTGAAAAATAAGGAATCATTCCACAAGCTACACCCAAGACGGCCAGGAAGATGGAGAACGCATATGCCCTCCGATGTGTCCCGGCTAATTCCCATAACCGCTTAACTGGCGATATTGTTTGTTTCATCCTCTCACCCTCCATAAAACAGCGCGGAGCAGCCGGTTTTCCCCGACCGCTCCGCCTTGCTGTATCTTCTTTATTCTACCGGAGTGATCTGTGTCACATCCAGGAAAGCATAATCGGAAGCAAAGTTATAGTCTGCAATTTTGTCTGTGTTGTAAACGATCATATCCATCTGGTGCGTTAGGGGAACATCCAGCACTTGGTCAAGGTCGGTATTGATAAGCAGCTCGAACAGCTCCCGCAGGCGGGCATCATCATTGCAGGTCTTAAATTCGCTCAAAGCAGAAATAAATTCCTCGGAATTATCCAGCAGAGGGATAGAAACATCCTCCGGCATTTGAGCCATCATCGCCGCAAACCAGCAGTGGGGCATAGCATAGTTGAAGAAGCCCGCCGTCATAGCGGTAATATCCCATCCACTGGGTTCCAGGTAGCTCGCATACCATTCCATCTTTTCCATGCTCTTGATCTCAACATCAATGCCGACCTCGGAAAGTTGACTTTGAATCAGGGTTGCGATGGAACCAATGGTGCTGTCATCAGTGGGGCAGGTAAATACCACATGAAGCGGAGTCCCGTTCTTTTCTCTGATGCCAGTGGACTCATTCATGGTCCAGCCAGCCTCATCAAGAAGCTGATTGGCACGCTCCACATCATAGGTGTATCCGACAGTGCCGCAAATATCGGAATAAGGTGTGCCGTCAGGAACAATCGTATCGGCTACCGGCTCATAGCCATAGGTCAGGCCCTCGGAGATTGCTTCTTTGTCGATGGCATAGGCCAGCGCCTGCCGCACGCTCAAATCCGCCAGATTGCCATTGAAGTTCAGGATAATATTGCGGACTGTGGAGCCGGAAGGGGCAAATTTACCCTCAATCCCTTCAATGGCAATAGCCTGATTATAGTCCTCGTAGCTCAGTTCAGCAGAGCCGTAAATCAGATCAATTTCACCTGTCTTTAATGCCTGAATACGAGAGGCATTGTCGGGGATGTACTTTGCCACGATTTTATCGTAATAAGGCTGCTCACCCCAGTAATTTTCATTACGAACAAAAGTCGTGTACTGGCCTGCCGCATATTCACCGTAGATATACGGGCCAGTTCCAGCATATCCGTTGACTGTCTGGAAGTCCCCTTGGGTAATCAGCTTGGGCGAAATCATCGTGCAGACATCCGGCCAGCAGAAATCGTTGATATACGCATAATAGGGGCTGTCATAGGTCAGGCGGATGGTGTACTCATCCACAGCCTCAATGTTGGTATAGCTCACCACACCGGGCAAGGACCCGAAAGAGGGATTGATATGCCAGGATTCGATATTGGCAATCGCAGCTTCGGCATTGAACGGCTCCCCATCGTGGAAAGTGACACCCTGCCGGAGATAGAAGGTCAACTGTGTACCATCTTCGCTGAGTTCCCAATTTTCAGCCAGGACCGGCTTAATTTCCCCGTCCACATACTTTACCAGGCCCTCATAGAGCAACTTCTGAGTGGGGCGGTTATCTGCAATCATATAAAGTGGGGAAAGCGTAGATGTTTCACCAATCGTTGCAATATTCAGGACTTTTTCACTTGCTTCCGGTGCGCTGGAGCTGTCAGGGGTTTCACTGTCGCTTGGGGTTCCACCACATCCGGCCAGAAGCCCCACGCACATGGCGGCAGTAAGCGCAAGCCCCAAAACTCGTTTGGTTCGTTTCATTTCATCTTGTTCCTTTCTGTGATTTTATGGTTATCGAACGGCTTTTCTGGTAATTTTGCCGTGTTCGATCTCGTAAATGGCCTCGCAGAGCCGCGAGGCGATCTGGGCATCGTGGGTAATGACCAGATAAGCACAGTTGTGTTCATGCTTATACTTTTCCAGAAGCTGCAACACCGCTTCTGTGGAAATCAGGTCAAGCCCTGCTGTTACTTCATCCAGTATCAAAAATGCGGGTGAAATGGACAGGGAGCGCAGCAAAGCTAAACGGCGCTGTTCTCCGCCAGATAACCTCCGAACCGGAGTATCAAGCAGTTCTTTACGGAGGCCCGTCTGCTCCATTAGCTCACCAATGCGCTGTTTCCTTTGTGCAGAGGATAAAGCAGTCAAGTTCGTAAGGGCTTCCTCAATATTTTTAGAGGTACTCCATGCTGGGTTTAATGTCCCGCCAGCGTCTTGAAAGACTGCTTGAATTTTAGCTCTGTATTTCCGCCATTCCCGCAGCCCCCATCGGCTTGTGTCCTCTCCATTGATTAGAACACTCCCTTCTGTGGGACGCTCCAAACCAATCATCAAACGGGCCAATGTACTTTTTCCGCTGCCGCTCTCGCCCATGATAGCAATACTGTGGCCTTCCTCCCAAATGAGTGAAGCGTGATCCAGAGCGCAGAAGGTTTCACCTTGAGCGTCATAGTAAGTTCTTGTAAGCTGCCTCAGCTCAATGTGATCCACTTCCAATCCACCTCCTCCCGATGGCAGGCCGCTTCCGCAAAGCGTTTTGTCCACGGTTGCTGAGGATGAAGAAATAGCTCCACGGTGGCCTGCGTTTCAATGATTTTTCCGTGTTCCATCACATGAGAAACAGGGCAAAGGGCCTTCATCGCTTCAACATCATGGGAGATAAAGAGAATCGCGGCACTGTTCTGATAGGACATCAAAAGTTCCAGCAGCAAATCCCGATTTGCTTCATCCAATGCACTGGTTGGCTCATCTGCCAATACATACTGGGGCCTCGTTCCTAAAATCAGCGCCATCGCAATCCGTTGGAGCATTCCTCCAGACAGTTCTCCGGGATAGGAGTTCATCACCCGTTTGGTGTCGGGTAAGTTCACCTGCCTTAAAACATCAGCCGCCAGACTTTGGGCCTGCTTTTTGTCCAGCCCCGTGTGCATTTGGAGCGTTTCTGTTATCTGCCGGCCTACCTTTGCGTGAGGGAAAAAGGCAGTCATAGGGTTTTGCGGGATAAAGCCAATCACTTTGCCGCAGAGCTTGCGGCGCTCTTTCAGGGGATGTGCTAATAGATTGTCTCCATCCAGCAAAATCTCTCCTCTCGGCACTTCCAAATCTCCACCATACATTCCCATAATGGATTTAATCAAAGTTGTTTTGCCGGAGCCGCTGGCCCCAGTCAGGCCAACACAAGCGCCTGTATTCAGAGAAAGAGAAACATCCCTTAAAATCGGTACATCATTTTTAGCCTGTACGGTTAGATTTTTAATTTCCAGCATCAAGCCCCCTCCTTTTCCAAAAGCCGCCCCAGGCAGTTAAAACACAGGGAGCTGATAAAGATAAACACAATCGGATAGAGAAGCAGTTCTGGATGAGTTCCTGTAAAGGCTCTGGCATCGGAAAGCATAACGCCCCAATCAATCACATCATCCCCCAAAGACAGGCCAATGAACGAGAAGCCAGAGATTGCAATAATCATTTCCGCACAGGAAAGGCAAATAAACTGCACAATGTCCCGAATAATGTTCGGCAAAATATGTACCAGCATAATCCGAGCTTTGCCCGCTCCACAGGCAATCGCGCACATAATGTACGCCTTACCGTATTCCACTTCAATCAAGGTCTTGACCAGCTTTATCATCCGAAGAATCAATGAGGCGGTCAATGCTACCAGCATTGTGGGGATGCTGTTCCCCCAAATCCCGATGAAGATAATCAGGTAAGCCACAGGAGGAATTGCTGTAACCGCGTTCAAAATACTTTCCGCAAGGATGTTCCGGCGCCGTCCGGTTTTTGCCAGCAGAATACCGAAAAAGATGCCGAGTATGACTACAATGGCTGAACCAGTGAGAACGATTCCCAGGGTGGTTTTTCCTCCCTCCAGAATACGGGAAAATTCACAACGGCCAAAATCATCTGTTCCAAAGGGATATTCCGTGCTGCTTGATAGGAATTTATCCCGGATATTCGTAGCAGTCGGATCGTTAGGAGCAAAGAATGATCCGAACAGGAAAAACAGCAGCACTAAAATCGGGATGGAATAAGAGAGAATATGCTTTGCTCGTTTCATAGTCTTGCCCCCTCCATCGCAGAAGTATCACGCTGCAGAATCCGGCGCAGTACATCCGAAAGAATGTTGAACATTACCAGAGAGAAGGCCAAGAACAGGATGGTTGCGTGAATTACAGGAGAATCCCGATACAGTACACTGTCGATAATCAGATAGCCCAAACCAGGCAGCGAGAATACGCGCTCCACGATAGCGGAACCAGCCATACAAAGTCCGAGCATCTGACAAAAGCTGGGCAGGAGTGTTACGACCGCGCTAGGAAGCGCATAGCGCATCAGAATCTTGCCCTCAGACAGCCCACGGCAACGAGCATAGAAGGCGCTGTCCTGCTCCATTTCTTTCTGAATATTATTCGCCAGCATAGGAGAGAATAGAGCAATACAACCGACAGCGATACAAACCGCTGCTGGCAGATAGCGCATCAGCCCAGTGTTACCGACCACAGAGGTCAATCCCAGCTTGACGGCAAAGACATCCAGATAAGTGCTGGCGAAGAAAAAGGATGGAATAGAAACACCAGCTATACACAGAAAAATCAATGCGTGTCCGATCATCCGTTTGCGCGTCAGATAACACAGGCAGCCAAACAGCAAAATGAAAACAGCCTGAATGACTGCGGAAATCAATACAATCGTTACAGTGATACCAATGGCTGTGGCGACTTTCTCAAATACAGGCTGTCCGCTGACAAAAGATTCTCCAAAATCCAGATGAAGTGCATCCCGCACCCATGTTACATACTGTACTGGGAGCGGATCGTTGAGTCCCATATCCTCCCGCAGCGCCTCCATTTGTTCATCTGTCATGCTAAAGGCTGCCATAGACCGGCGGGCATACGCTTCCGCTGGATCAATGGGCGATAACCGAACTAGCAGGAAAGAAATCAGCGTAACAACAACGAGCGTTATCAGCATTTCGAGAATTTTATTGACGATAAATCGCCTTGTTGCTTTGCTCATTTTCCGCCTCCTCAAAAAATATGCTGTGCGGTTAGCGTTATCTAACCGCACAGCATATCATAACCCATTTTTCTATTTTGCTCCACTCCGAAAAGCCTCAATCTATCCAAAAAGCCAATTATTTGCGTTTCTTTCGGTATTCGCTTGGGGCCAGCCCTAAAACCTCCTTAAATGCGGTAGAAAATTTATTGGGATTTTCGTAACCGAGCCTTCCCGAAATCTCCGCAATAGACATTTCGGTTGTAATAAGCAATCTTGTGGCGGCCTGCATTTTGTACTCTCGCTGAAACGCATGGATCGGTTTTCCATAAACCGCCTTGAAGCAATCTTTCAATGCGGTCAAGCTCATGCCATAGCGTATCGCCATGCTTTTCAATGTTTCCTTTGTATCTAAATGTTCCATCAGCTCCGCTTTTAACGCTTTGACCTTTTTTATTTGTGCGGCGGAATAGTATGCAGCAGTTTCAAAATTCTCTTGAGGCAACATTTGTGAGAGTAAGAAAAAACTTTCTAAAACTTTCAGCCGCAGGTATCCCATTGGGGCGGTATCTTTTGCATCGCAGATCTCTTGAAATACATGAAGGAGGTTAGGAGGTGTCTTTACCACGGAACAACAGTGTCCCGCACAGAATTTGTGAGCCAGTTCATTCAAATCAATAGATACGCCCTCTATTATATTTTCAAAAATTGGTCCAGTAATATCCATGTCAACAATAATGGCGATCCCATCGTAGTAACCGATAGGGAATGCGGGCGGCTCTTGCTCAGGGGAAAGGATGCTTACAGCGAAGTCTCTCTCTCCTAAATAAGTAACATATCCATGTTTATATTCACACTCAAAGCGGCCTGCTTGACAAAACGCAATTTCTAAAATATTAGGCATTGATTTACTTCTCATAGTACAGGTTGAGGCTTGAAATGTGCTATACGCTAAGTCAATACCTGGAAATAAATGATAGCAGTCCATAAATCCATTATGTGTATCACATTGAATTTGATATTTCGCTCTGCCTGTATCGGTTCTTTCAATTAAAGTCTCGGATTCAAACGCTTTTTGTTGCCTCTTTGCCTGTCCCAATCCTTGCATATCTTAAATATCCCTCCCGTGGGTTAGCAATATCTAATCTTTCCCGATAATAACATAAAAGCCTCTAAAAGTCTAATATATACCGCTGCCATTTTTAACTTTGTCTTGAGAAATAGTGGCTGTATCTGGATGGATATATCTTATTGTCCGGCCTTGCCGCTCTGCATATCTCACCGCCTGCATTGTCCCAGACCGCAGATTCCGCTCGTTGTCATAAACCGCCACCAGGTAGTCAGCATGATCTACCATATAGCAGTTCCGCTTGATGTAGCTTTCCCGGCAGTCCTCTTTTCCCACGATCACGCAGTCGAAACACATCCGCAGGAGAAAGTTCATCCGCCGTTTGCTCCGCTCATCCCATTTGGCGTCGTGGCCTTCAAAGGGCAGCACCACCACCAGCTCTATATCCCCATATCCCGGCTGTTCTTTTAGCCGCAGGATCAGCTCACCGGCCCACATATCCACGCCCAGGGCACCGCCCACATAATACCGGCGTACACCCTGCTCGTCATATAGCTTCTTGAACTGCTCGAACATGGCCCGCTTTATCTTCTTGCACAGCGAATAGTCCTCGCTGTATTTGAACTTGAACCGGCTCGGCCGGTGGCCTGTTACCGCACAGGCAGGTTGCCGCATAGAATCACCCTTTTCCCCATATATTTTTCTCTTTTCTACGCATACAAAACTAAAACAACGCAAATAATATGTTGTAAGCAGCGGTATATGGAGAATTATAACACAATCAATGTTCCTTATCCAGAAAACCTTTCTGCTATGCTAATGGGTAGTGAGGTGAAAGTATGGATGAGGCATTTATCCGCAGCCGGATCACAGAGCTGCGGCTGAAAAAGGGCGTGTCAGAATATCAAATGAGCTTGGACTTAGGGCAAAACCGCAGCTACATCCAGGCGATTTCTTCCGGCCGGGCGCTCCCATCCATGAGGCAGTTTCTCAATATCTGTGAATATTTCGAGATCACTCCGCTCCAGTTTTTTGATTCCGAGGAAGTCAACCCACAGCTTATGAAAAAGGCATTGGACGGTATGAGAACGCTGAAGGACGAGGACCTAATCATGCTGATCGGCTTTATCAACCGGCTGCAATCCTGACAAGGCGGGGGCTGACGCCCCTGCTTTTATTTTTCGCTTTTGAGGAAGGTCTATTACTTTTCTTTTCATCCGTAAGTATCTGTTCCCCTGTACGGTTCAAGGGGGTACAAAAATGGACTGCCCCCCAGTCCACACAGTATCCGGGCGGCAAAAATGCCGCCTGGTCTTTCTTTTAACCCCATTGGCAAAGGAGTAAGCCGGAAAAAGAAAGAGGGCGGACTGCTCCCCAGGTGTAGAATCGGGCATAAGGGAAAGACCATCTTCGGTTTCATTCGCTTCTTCGTCCGGCATGGGCGGTTCCGGTTCGGTGGGCTGCTCCGGCGCGGGCCGCTGCGGTATCTCAGTACAAAGGGTATAGAGGTTGCTGGTCTGGCCGCCGTTCTTGCGCTCGTCAAACCGGGCCTGCTTGATGATATATCCCGCCTCCACCAGCTCGTCCAGCGCCCGCTTGACCGTGGAAATGCCATAGCCGCACTTGGCGGCTATGGTCTTGATGGAGGGAAAACACTCGCCCTCCTTGTTACAATGCAGAACAAGGACTTGAAGCACCAGCCGCGCCCTCGGCCGCAATTCAGAGAAAAACGCCCTCTCCATGTATTCAAACTTTGCCATTCTGTCATCCTCCCATATCTGATCCTCTCTTTGTTACAATCGCCGTTCTCCCATGATGTAAGGCTCCACCAGGCGCTTATACAGCCTCCCATTGGCCTGGTTTGCAAACAGGTCATGGGATGCCTCCGCCATTTCCAGCTCGCCGCCGAACAGCTCCCGGCAGTATTCCCGGAACTCTCCCGGCACACTGATGGCCACCGGGCGCACCTCCAGCCCGCCGCAGACCTCCAGCGCCTTGTGAAAGGCCGGAATCTCATAGGGCAGGACGCTCCCGCACAACAGCCGGTGATCTGCCTCCCGGAACACAGAGGTGGGGGCCTGCATCACGCCGCAGTCGTAGATGATAAACTGATAGTCCCGGTCCGGCTCATTGGTCAGGTAGCAGTCGATCCCATCAATGGCATAGTGTTCGCCGGTGGGAACCGCCTCATAAACATTGAGCAGGAGCTGAAGGTGACGGTTGGTGTTGACCTCAATATAGGCCACCTCCGCACCTCTGGCCGCAAGCCACGCCGCCAGGTTAAACGCCGTCACCGTCACGCCGCTTCTGCGCTGTGCCCCTGCAACGGCAATACGGACATTTTTGGCGTTCCAGCGGTAGGGGGTAATCTCGTCCTCCGGTTCCGGCGCCGGTTCCTGTCGGGGTTCCGGCTGGCTTGACACTGGCGCGGGGGACACATACCGCTGCATCCCTTCATCGGACAGCGCCTCTCTCAGTTCGTCGGCGGCGTCCTCCAGCGTTTCCGCTGTAATCAGGTTCACCACCCCGATGGACAAAAGCCGCTGGATACAACCGCTCATATTCTCACAGCCGGACAGGATCACGATGATACGGGCAGAAAACATCATCTGGAAGGACCGCAGAGCGAGGGTAAAGTCCTCGCCGCTTTCCTCAATACAGGCCGCGTCAATCAGGAAGAACTTGGCCGTGGCATAATTGCGCATATCCTTTGTGACAAAACTTTTCAGGCTGAACTTCCCAACCAGCTTTTTGGACGGCATGAGCATTTCACGGGTCACGCCGTCGATCAGCCCGCTTTTCTGATTACTCGTCAAGTACAGCAGCATACGATGTACCTCCCATATCCATGTTTTCTACCGCCCTTTCCGGTTCCCCTGTCAGCAAAAGGACAACGCCAACCACTACAATGGCGATGTAGATCAACAATTCAATCAGCTTGTTTCGGTTGTTCATATCATACTCCTTTAGGAAATCGCCCAAAAGGGACCGCCAGCGGCGGCTCCTTTTCTGGCTTCATCCAGAATAATAGAGAGATCCCATTCCTGTTCGCTCCGCCTGCGGCTGGCAGGGTCGGCTACCAGGATTTTTCCCTCCGCAGTCACGCCGCGCAGGACAATGAAATGCCCGGAGTTGGTAAAGTGTCCCTTTGCCATGATCGCCACAACCAGCTTCCCATCTGTCAGGGCGTCCACCATCGCCTGCGGGTCATCCGGGGGAACGCTCTCCCAGGATAGGCCATAGGCTTCGGCTGCCGCTGGGATCAGGCTGTGATAAGAGCCATTCCCTTCGCAGCGGTGCCCATTCGCCACAGACCATTCGCTGAGTTCCACCGGGTCGTGAGCCATCCCGGTCAGAGTGGATGTGACAATCGCCATCGCCGTGGGACCGCACCCGGCCTCGCCAATCGTGCCGGATGTGCCGTACATGGTATCTGCCCACCGCTCATCCAGTTGGTTGTAATAGATGACCTCCCGGCCCCCATCGGTAAAGACCACGCCCTCGTAGCTCTGACCGCTGCCCTCAATGTAGTCCTTTTCATAAATGCCGAGCTGCTGGTTATAGCCGTACTGGATTTGAAAGTCCTGCACAACACCCACTTCATCGCCTGCCAGCCATTGGGACAGCACGGAGAACGGGCTGGTAATCAGGTACAGGATAAAGGCAATCAGGAGCAGCAGGCCCAGAATTGGGGCCAGAATCAGAATCAATAGCCTCCTGCGGCTTTCCTCATCGGTCGCCGCCCTTGCCGCCGCCTGTGCCAGCAGCTTTGCCGTCAACGGATCAATCGCCAAAACAACACCTCCAATCAGCCCATTTCCGCGCCTATGTCCGCCAGCATCCGGTCGAACTGCTGGCGGATTTTCTCCCGTTCCCGACCGGCGCTGTCATCCATGACAAACTCCTTTTTCCCTTCCTCGTTCTCACGCACAGACACCGCGTAATCCCCATTTGCAATAAAGAAGGAAGTATAAAGGGCTTGGATGGCTGGGGCGGGCATCCGGGAAATCTCAAAGGGTGTGGCAGCGCACTTGCTGTTCCAGGAAAAGAGGTTGCGGGCCGCGTCCGCCGTCAGCTTCATCCAGTCATAATCAAATTCTTCTTTCTTCATCAGGCCGCCAAAGTCGATCCCGTCCGGGGAGAAATACCGCTCTACCTTTTCGGCAAGAATCGGGTGGGAGGACATCAGATAGAGTGCTGCCTGATAAGAGCAGTCCAGCTCTCCGCCCCGCCAGCGCATCAAGGACAGCTTGGTTGTCAAATACTCATACCGTTCCGCATGGTTCATAAAAGCACCTCCATAATTTCGGGAATAAGTACGGCGGCTGGGATATACCCAGCCGCCAGAATATTACCGGCCGCCCGCCTTGCCCATATAGGCAAACTTGTAGGCCGGAATCTCAAAATTGACATGAAGCCGCTTGGAGCCGACCAGGAACAGGGCGTGTCCCCGTCGCTTGCTCTCCAATAACTCCTGCTCGGCGTCCGTCAGGTTGTAGAGGTCTGTGGTTTCCTGAAGGTTTTTGCCGTCGCAGCCCATCAGGATTTTGTAGCAGGGAATATCCAAAAGGGCCTGCCCGTACATCTTGATCTCCGGCGCCAGGAAATCCACCACCGAGTGGGAGATGATCGCCAGGGCGGACTCATATTTTCTGGACCGCTTCTCCACATTCCGCAGGAAGGCCAGGGATTGCGGCACCTGCGGGTCGATCATCAGGTACGCCTCATCGCATACCAGAAGCACACGCTCCCCGCGATTGTTGCTCATCTGCTCCCAGCACCAGGTCAGCAGATTGAAATACTGAGTCCGCTTGATGTTATCCGCTGCGTTTTGCAGGCTGTGGGTATCCAGGCAGACAAAATGGGAGTCGGCCTCCAGCGTGCTGTGCCCGTTCCAAAGGAAGCTGTCGCTGCCTTTGGCGGCGTCATACAGCAGCATGGCAAGGTCACGGAACACCGGATTGTCCGGGTTGGCCTCGGCTTTCTTTTCAATCAGGCCGTGGAGATCTTCCATGATGGGAAAATCCGTCGCTTTGAGCTGGCGAATGTCTGTGTCCCAGAAGATGCCGAACTGATGATACAGTTCAATGACCGTCTGCTTCAGGACGGCCTTCTGCATATCGGTCAGGCTCGGCAGATATAGGGAGAAAATGATCTCCAGTGTTTTGATATGGAGCGCCATGTCGGACATTCCATTTCCTTCATCCGTATAGAGCTTGTCAGTTTCGTCCTCATCGTCACGGGGCGCCGGTCTGATCTGCAAAAGGTTGGAGCGGCCGTTCTTGCCGCCTCCCGCATTGAGCCAGCTTCCATTCAGGTTCCGGCACATATCCTTATATTCGGATTCCGGGTCGATACACAGGATTTTTGTCCCCTTCATATACTCCGAGAGCATGATGTGCTTGACTACGGTACTTTTGCCGATACCGGCCACGCCCATGACAACGAAGCTGCTGTTGGTGCGGTCGTTCCCGCGTGTCCAGGGGTCCAGGATCACCAGCCCGCCGCTGCTGTCCTTGGCAAAATAATAGCCCCGGCCATCGCTGTAACCGGAGCTTGCGAAGGGGAAACCGCCCACAAAGGTACTCATGGGGATGATGCGGGAAACAATGCTGTCCACCGTCCCATTGGCGGGGTAGGTGGGCGAAATGCTCTGAAACCCCTCCTTTTGCAGATTGGCAAGGGTACGGACCTTGCATTTCTGAACGCTGAACGCGCTCTCCACACGGCGGCAGATTTTGGTGAAGGCCGCCTCATCCTGCGCCACCGGCATCACCGTGAGCGACATCATGGCGACAGTTTCACCCTCCTGGTCGATCTTCTGCATGATATGCTCCCCGTCCTCGGCGGCCTTCTCCGCCCGCTGGCGGGTCAGCGGGTCTTTGGCGCTGTCGGCGGCGCCCCGCTGCTGGACAATGCTCTTGGAGAGGGCGGAGATCAGGGTGCTGTTGTCAATCGGGGTGATCCCCACCGACACAATGGTGCTGGGGATGTTTGTAATTTTGGAGAGCCAGCCCATCTCCACCTTTTGCGGATAGCGGACCGCCCCGTAGACCTTTCCCATATTTTCACCGATCACAAGGCTGTTCCGCTTGATTTCCAGCCCCATCGGGGTAATGACATTCAGCAACGCTTCATTGACAGGGAGCGTTTCTTCTTTCTTCTTGGTTCCTAACAATGATACACCTCCAAATCAGTGACACGAATACGGCACGCCGATATAATCCAGCACGGCGCCCAGCCCCAGCTCATGGATGCAGTAGTGGTACTGCTGGGGATGGGTTTTCTCCATGAGCTGAAAACGGTTCGGCTCATGCTCCAGATGAACGCCGTACATACAATACATACACCCTGATCTGGAAACGCCGGTGGTTTTCAGTGTCGGGGCGCCGTTCCTCTTTTTGACCTCCACAATATCCCCATAGATGGGAGCATAGGGGATGCCGGTCATTTTCAGGTAGCGCAAAATATCTTCCTCCCGCCAGAAGGCAAGGGGCTGGCTGAGGGGGCGCCTGCGTTCATAGCCGTTGCAGCCAAATTTAAGGTAAGACTGCTCCCGCAGCTTGCTCTCACAGGCCAGCACTCCCGTAATGGGATGCCGCCCGGACTGCCGTTCAAACTTGTTCAGCGGGGCCTTTTTCATGTGGTAACAGCACCGGGCTGAAACCGCAAAAGGGGCGTCCAGAAGATACTTGTACTTCTCACAGTTGTAGATCGACTTCTTTCCGTTCTTGTCCAGCAATTCACCGTTCAGGCGGGCCAGACGGTAAGGCTGGCCCTTCCGTGCGCCGCTAATAGCATCGGACACTTCCTTGGAAATGACCGGATAGCCGTATTTCTCAATGATCTGCGTAAACGGATAGCGTGGGCGAAGCCAAATCACATTGTCTTTCGTTTTTACAAAATCGCGCAGTTCGGGGTATTCCAACCCTGTGTCAACATACACGGCGGGAATATCCGGGCAGACCTGCCGTGCCAAATCAAGGAGTACCGTGGAATCCTTACCGCCTGAAAAGCTGGTAAAGACCTGCCCGTTGTACGCCCTGTACCATTCCAATATTTTTATCTGCGATACTTTGATCTTTTTTTCGAGGCTCCAACCCTGCATGATGTTCAAATCCTGCCGGGTGTGCTTCATTCTTACACAACACCTACACTTTCTAAAATCGGGATCGCCGCTTCAAAACCGGCGTCCTCCAAATGGACATAAGCCGGGTTATTTACCAGATTGCACAGCCGTACAATGTCCTGCTGCTCCAAAATCTCGGTCTGGATGCCGCAGTCTGCAAAATAGCCCGACAGATATTTCAGCTTTTGAAGCAGCTCCCGTTCCACTCCATCAACCGCCCTGTCCCAGATTTTGATGTAAAACTGCCGTTCCACCACCTCGCCGGAGAGGGCAAACCCGCCCATCTCCACGATCTCATGCTTTAGCAATTCCTTCTGCTTTATATCCGATGAAGAGGTGAGGGTGGAGGACAACTCCGCCATCAGGGGAGAAATGTCCACCGGGCGGGAAACCGCCAAAAGCTGAAACGGATATTGCCCGCTGGACAGGCTGGCCGTGAGCTGCTTGGCAATCAACCGCTTTTCATTCTTGCTGAACAGCTCCGTACTGATGGGAAATATTTTCAGGTACGCCAGCGCCATGCCGTCACGGGTGTAGAGGAAGCTCCCGCGAATATCCTTGACATTGACGAACTCATTGGCGGTCATCTGCGCCAGTTCTTCCTTATCCCTGCTCTTGGCCTTCTTGCGCTTTTCTGAGAATTTCAAAAAAAGAAGCGTACCGCCTCCCAGCAGTACGCATACCAAAATCATAATGATCGGCAGCAGCAACCTATCAACCTCCCTTTCTCTGCCGTAGCTTATAGTTCCAAATCATCCTCGTCCTCCAGTTCTGGTTCCGGCTCATCAGTATAGTCTGGCAGCACATCCTCAACCGCAAATCCAAAGCTGTGTCCGCCGATCCAGTCCACTTGCATAGAGGCATACAGTTCTTCAAAGTTCTTGCTGAAATAGGCCAGTTCTTCTTCGCTGGCCCGTTCTGTTTCTCCTTCCCCGTAGAGGTAGGTGCCCACCTCTGCATAAACCCGGTCGCTTTTCGGCAGGCTCCTCAAATCATCCCGGATGATTTCGTCCTCCAAAAGATTCTCCGCACAGTCTGGGCTTCCGGGAGCGTAGTATTCTTCCAGCAGGCCGGAGTCAGAGGCCAGGGTCACAACAGAAAACATCTTGCTCATTTTGAACCACCACCTTTTCGGCCTCCGGACATCAGCCGTAGAAATTCCTCCGTATCTTTTGCTGACCGCACCTCAAAGGCCACAACAGAAGGTCGTGGCTCTGTGAAGTAGTCCCGGAAACGGGCGATCTGTTCCTCGGTCAGCGATACGCTGCGCCCTTCCGGGGTATCGCCATAGAGAAAGAATGTCCCGTGGATCGTGTCATTCCCGAACTGGCGGTTAGCGGGCAGGCCCATCCATTTGCCAGCGGCATTACAGCACAGGACGGTTTCATAGGGCAGGGAGATACATTCGATCTCGCTGCCGACAAGGGCCTGCCGGTGTTCCAGGGAATCCTCCAGCATAGCGGTATAAGGTTCCTTTCCCGGCTCAAATATCATCACCCTGATTTCTCTATTGCTGTTCATCGTCTTTTCCTTTCTCATCATGGATTACCCGGCGCGATATGCCAGTCATCGTAAAGGGAACCGCTGATCGTCACGGAATCGGTGAGATTGGCGCAGAGCATCCCGGCCGGGGTCCAAATATCCATCACATGGGTATTGACCGTGTAGCTCCCATCGGGGAACCACACCGGCGAAAAATGGACCCGCTGCTTGTAGGTGCTGTAAATATTTTCGGCAAACTGGAACCGGGCTGTTTTTCCGCTGGAGAGCCGGTCCAGCAGGCGCCAGTAGGTCGTATAGTTAAATTCGGGAAAATAGGAAACCGCCGTCTGGCCGTAGGTGTAGTGGGACATGGGCGCCGATGTGCTGACCGTGGCGGTGACGGTGTTGCTCACGCCGTAGCCGGATTTCATGGTGTTCCCGGCCGCCGTGGGCACCTTCTCATCCGGTTCAATCCTCGTGGTGGCGGTCATGGAGGCGGAATAGTTGTCCCGGAAGAAATCATACCAGCCCTCATCCACCCAATATCCATCATCATCGCCGGTACTGTGCCACACCCAATACGGGTGCCACTGTGCCCACCACACGCTCCATGCGGCATAGGACTTTTCCTCCCGGCTGGGAACGCCGCTGGGCCGCCAGCTTCCTGCGGTGTCGGTGGCCTTCGGGTCCGGCGGGTCGTTGCCGGAAAGATCAACCACTTTTGCCTTGATGGTAGTCTGGCTCAGAGTCCCCCGGTTTGTGCGTACCGTGATGGTAATATCCTGCGGTTCGGACGGGGTATGCCACTTCACCCACGCAAGCTGACTGTCCCCCTCCGGGATGACGATATTGCTCATGCGGTAGGTGCTGCCCTTGATGGTAAAGGTCACAGTGGCGGGGCCATCCGGGTTGATCTCAGAACCGGCATAGAGCGTCACCGGCGTTATCACATCGGTGTCTACCCGGTATTCGTAGTCGTAATCGGTGGGTTCCGGCTGCTCCGGGGGCTGTTCCTCAAACCGGACAATACCCATACCCAGGTAGGCGATGATGGTGTCGTTGGAACAGGTCTTGTTCGTGGGGCCGGAATAGGCCGCAAAGCCTAAATCCGAATATTCAAGGTACATCGCCAGCGGGAGATTTTTATGGGTCAGGCTCGTCATGGTCCTGCGCAGGGCGCCGCCCGTCTGGTTGTCGTAGAGCGCCGCTTCATGGGCGGTCATGGCGTACATGACCCCGTTGTGTTTGAAGTAGGCGATTGGCTCCAAAAACAACTTGTACTCACCGCCGATCAGTTCATCATAATTGATCCCTGTCTGTTGCGCCACTAACTCGACCGCATACTCGGAACAAAAATACTTCTTGATGGCCTCAATACTCGCCTTGGTACTTCCGGTGCTGATAATGCGGGGCATAGCTACATCTGGCTTTTTACAGGTATAAGGGGTAGTATTTGGAGAAATGCCTGAACCATTGGTGTAGTGTATTTTACTGACTTTTCCAAAATGGATTTTAATTGTAGGATTTTTGTTCGTCAGGTCAAAGGGAGTAGAAACCGGCTGGCCGGATTCTGCGTCCACAACGGTAATCCTGACACCATCCATGCCCGGATTCCATGAGTTCTGCGAGGTCCCCTGTCCCATACTGCCGCCACCGCCGTCCACATTCCCGCTGCCTCCGGTATCGGCTAGGGCGCTCATAGGGCAAATGCCCAGGATAAGCAAAAGGCTTAAAAAGAAGGCAAAAATCCGTTTCAAAAGCGCACCTCCAGTCTGCTGATTTTTGAAAAAGAGCATAAAAAGAGTACGGCAGAAATGCCGTACTCCTGTGCCAAAGGTCATCCCATGATGCCGACTTGCTTATTTATATCTCCATCTGAATGAATTTCCTCCTGAATGGTTCCGCCTCCTTCATCGGGAATCCAGCCAAAGCCCTCAATGTAGATGGAGCCGTTCTGCGTATCGCCGTTTTGGGGCTGATTGGCGGCGGGATCGGAAACAATCGGCTCATTGTTCTCGCTGGCCGCCTGCCGTTCCTCCGGGGGCGGGG